>MDSV01218726.1_pt1 | contig 15965 bp, 19 predicted proteins | sample 810851 | NCBI WGS metagenome assembly MDSV01 (sample SAMN05326640, study PRJNA326480) | marine metagenome | isolation source: seawater | place: Atlantic Ocean: North East | collected 2012 | reverse complement strand
TATTAAGCATAAGTTTATGGGTATCTACCTTATATTGTTTTATGCTTAAAGGATCAATTGTAGCTTTAATAACACCTTTTAAAGATGATAGTCTTGATACCGAAAATTATGTAAAAATAATTGATTATCACTTAAAAAACGGCACTAACGGAGTTGTGCCTGGTGGAACAACTGGTGAATCTCCAACAATTTCTCATGATGAACATAAAAATATTATCAAGATAGCTGTTAAAGAATGTAAAGGCAAAATACCAGTTATATCTGGAACTGGCTCGAACTCTACTGATGAAGCAATTGATTTATCTAGATTTGCTGAAAAGGCAGGGTCAGATGCTTTATTAGTTGTCACACCTTATTACAATAAACCAACACAAGAAGGTTTATATCAACATTACAAAAAGATTAATGATAATGTCGGTATACCAATTATTATTTATAACATTCCATCAAGATCAGTAATTGATATGTCTTTAGAAACAATGGCTAGATTATATGAGCTAAAAAATATTATCGGAGTAAAAGATGCTACAGGTGATTTGAATAGGGTTGACTCACAATTAAAGTTGATGGGTAAAGAATTCATTCAATTAACAGGAAATGATGATAATGCATTAGAATTTAATAAACGTGGAGGTGTTGGTGCAATAAGTGTTACTGCAAATATTGCAGCGAAACAATGTTCTGACTTTCAAAAAGCCTGCACAGAAAATCAGGAAAAGGCAATCGAACTTGATAAAATATTGCAACCTTTACATAACACTTTATTTATTGAAAGCAATCCTTCACCAGTTAAATATGCTGCCTCTTTATTAAAAATGTGTGAACCTAATGTTAGATTACCACTTGTAGAAATTAGGGAAGAGTCAAAACAAAAAGTAAAGGATGCTCTTAAATTAGCCAAAATACTTTAATGAAAAAAAAAGTATCCCCTGGTCAAAAAATTATATGTCTCAATAGAAAAGCTGGTTTCAATTATTTTTTTAAGGAACTATTAGAAGCTGGTATATGTTTAAGAGGATCTGAAGTAAAGTCACTTAGAGATGGAAAAGGCAGTATTGCTGACTCCTATGCAATCGATAAGGATGGAGAAATTTTTCTAATTAATTCTCATATTCCACTTTATAGACAATCCTCATACAATAATCATAATCCAAAGGGAGAAAGAAAACTTCTTTTAAAAAAAAAGGAGATCAATAAATTAATTGGAAGAATTAATCAGGAGGGACTTACGATTGTACCAACCAAACTGTACTTTCTTAAAGGTAAAGTTAAAGTTGAAATTGCTGTAGCAAAAGGAAAAAAGCTTTATGATAAAAGACAAGTAAAAAAAACAAGAGATTGGAACCGAGAAAAAGCTAAATTGTTCAGTAGAAATAACAAATGATACATATAAATATTGGTTCTAACTTAAATTCATCACACGGTTCCAGATATCAAAATATATCTATTGCAGTTAAACATTTAATAGACTCTAAAATTAATATAAAAAAGATATCAGACTTTTATGAAACCCCTTCATATCCAAATAAGAATAACCCGAGCTTTCTTAATATTGGTTTATTGATTGACACCAATTCTGATCCGAGAAGTTTATTAAATGACATCTTGGTTATAGAAAAAAAACTGGGTAGAATTAGATCAAAAAAAAATGACCCACGTACTTGTGACATAGACATAATAGATTTTAATGGGATGGTTAATAATCTAGATAATTTACAGTTGCCTCACCCAAAATGTCATGTACGAAACTTTGTACTTTATCCGATAAAAGAAATAGACCCCAAGTGGACGCATCCTATTTTAATGAAAAGTGTTGATTTTTTAATCAATGAACTAACGCAAACTGCGAGGATTGAGATTACAAGACTTAACAAACGTGTTATTATCTGACAATGATTAATAATATTGAGCTTATTGATAAGATTAAATCTTATAACAAATTTTTAAAATCAGAGTCATTAAATAAAGCTTATAATTTTGCAATGGATGCTCATCAAAACCAAAAAAGAGATGAGGGTGTGCCTTATATAATACATCCTTTAGCAGTAGCAAATATTTTGACTGAGTTAAAATTAGATAGTGCAACTATTACAACTGGTTTGCTCCACGACACAATTGAAGACACCAACGTCACTTACGAAACTGTTAAAAAAGAATTTGGAGAAGAAGTTGCTAATCTCGTTGAAGGTGTAACAAAAATTTCTGCTTTAGAAGATAAAGCATCCAACGACTCTAAAGCTGAAAATTTTAGAAAATTAATTTTAGCTACTTCTAAAGATATAAGAGTACTCTTGGTAAAATTAGCTGACAGACTACATAATATGCGAACTATTCAGTTTGTTAAAAACAAAGAAAAAATTGTTCGTATAGCAAAAGAAACTATGGAGATATATGCCCCGTTAGCTGATCGAATGGGGATGAATCGAATTCGAGATGAATTAGAGGATCTTTCTTTTTCGGTACTGAACAAACCAGCTAGAGATCTAATTTTAAATAGATTAAAATTTATTAAAAGCAATCGAGAAGATACATTTAGAATAATATCTAGTGAGTTAGTAGAATTACTTAAAAATAATGGTATAAATGTAAAAATTACAGGAAGAGAAAAAACTCCATTTTCAATATGGAGAAAAATTCAAAACAAAAAAGTATCCTTAGAACAGCTAACTGATATTATTGGTTTCAGGATTTTAGTTGATAATATAGAAGACTGTTACAAAACTTTAGGAGCCTTTCATAGTAAATTTTCGGCAATACCTGGAAAATTTAAAGATTATATTTCGACACCGAAGATCAACAATTATAAATCAATTCATACTTCTATAATTGGACCAAAAAAAAACAGAATCGAAATTCAAATTAGAACGCATGATATGAATGAATTCGCAGAACGAGGTATAGCTTCACATTGGAAATATAAATCATCTGAAAAATTTTCTGAATTATCTTGGAAAGAATATGATTGGCTTAGGGATCTGGTTGAAATTATTGAAAATGGTAATAGCCCAGAACATTATTATGAGTTTACAAAACTACAAATGTTTCAAGAAAATGTTTTTTGTTTTACGCCAAAAGGCTCTGTTATTAAACTCCCAAAAAATGCTACACCAATAGATTTTGCATACGCTGTTCATACTAAGGTTGGTGATAGTGCAATAAGTTGTAATATTAACGGAAGAGAATCTTCTTTACAATCTTCCCTGAAAAATGGTGATATGATTGAAATCATAAATTCAAAAAATGCTTCTCCTTCTCTTCATTGGTTGTCGTCATCAAAAACTGGTAAGGCTCGAGCCTCAATAAGAAGATATTGGCAAGACAAGACTTTAGATCAGCCAAAAACAATTGAAAAAAACTATAAAAGCACCATCGTAGTTGATTTGCCACATAAGCCCGGCGCATTAGGTAATATCAGCTCTTTAATTGGTATGAATCACGGAAATATACTAAATGTTGAAATGTTAGAAAGAAAAAAAGATTATTTACAATTTTCATTTGATATACAAATTAAAGATTTAAAAAACTTCACAAACTTGATAAGTCAAATTAAACAAAATAACTTAAAATTTAGAATAATACGTCATAAACAGAAAAAAAATGCTTTCATACAAAGAATCTTTAAAAATTTTACAAGAAACTGAAGCATTAATAGATGGTCATTTTATATTGTCCTCTGGTTTGCATAGCCCTCGATATGTTCAGTGTGCTCAATTATTAAGTAAACCGAAGAAAGCTGAAAAAATTTGCAATTCTTTAGCAGAAAAAATTAAATCATCATTTAAAGAGTTTGACCTCATATTATCACCAGCCATGGGAGGGATAGTTATTGGTTATGAAATAGGCAGAATTCTTGAAAAAGAAACTATTTTTTCTGAAAGAGTTAAAGGAGATTTTAAGTTAAGAAGAGATTTTAGGATAAAAAAAGATAGCAAGGTTTTAATAATCGAAGATGTTATTACTACTGGGAAATCAAGTTTAGAATGTTCAAAACTTGTTGAGAGAGCAGAAGCACATATTGTTGGTTTTGCTTGTATCATAGACAGGTCTAAAGGAAATTCTTTGTTAAAACATAAAATTGTTTCTCAGTTAGAACTAGATATACCTACTTATACAAAAGACAATTTACCTCTTAGCCTTTCTTCGATAGAAGCAATAAAACCAGGTAGTAGAAATCTTTAATGAAAAAAATTAAATTGGGTGTAAATATAGACCACGTTGCAACTGTTCGTAATGCAAGAGGCGATATTTATCCAGATCCTCTTAGAGCAGCCTTATTAGCTCAAAAGTCAGGCGCTGACTCAATTACAATTCATTTAAGAGAAGATAGACGACATATAGTCGATAAAGATTTAAGATCAATTAATTCAAAACTAAAGATACCTTTAAATTTGGAAATTGCTGCGACAAAGGAGATGTTAAATATTGCTCTAAAGAGTAAGCCTGATTTTATTTGTATCGTTCCAGAAAAGAGACAAGAAATTACAACGGAAGGTGGTTTAAATCTAAATTATAAAAAAAATTTTTTGAAAAAAATGATTTTAAAACTTAAGAAAAACAAATCTAGAGTAAGCTTATTTATAGAACCAAATTTAAAAGATGTAGAAAAGGCGTATCATTTAAAAGCTGATTGTGTAGAATTTCATACAGGCAGGTTTTGTAATTTAGTTAACAATAATAGAAATTTTAAAAAAGAATTAAATAAGATAAAAAAATCAGTAATTTTAGCAAATAAAAATGGTCTAGAAGTACATGCTGGCCACGGTCTAAATTATAAATCAGCAAAAATGTTGTCTAAAATAAAACTGATAAAAGAATTTAATATCGGGCATTTTTTAATTGGAGAGTCTATTTTTATTGGTTTGCCGAATTGTATTAAAAACTTTAAAAAAGCTTTAAGATAATGAAAATCTTTGGGATTGGCACAGATATAGCAAATATAAACAGAATAAGGAATTCTATTAAGAATAAGTTTTTTATTAAAAGGTTATTTAATGAAATAGAAATCAAAAAATGTCAAAACCAAAAAAATTCAGCTAATTGTTTTGCTAAAAGATTTGCAGCGAAAGAAGCTTTTTCAAAAGCTATTGGCACAGGTGTCTCTAGAGGTATAAGTTTTAATGAAATTATTGTTCATAATATCAAAACAGGAAAACCTAAGATAAAGTTACTTAAAGGTACTAAAATTGCTGTTAACAAGATACTTAAAAAAAGAAAATATAATGTTTTCTTATCCTTATCTGACGATAAGCCTTTTGCTATTGCAACAGTTGTTATTTCCCTATGAATAAAAATAGAATTACACTTTCAATTATTGATAACGTAAAAACAATTATATATGCATTAGTTATAGCGGTAGCAATAAGATCAATTTTTTTTCAACCTTTCTACATACCCTCATCTTCTATGGAGCCCACATTACTAATTGGTGATAGAATATTCGTTTCAAAATATACTTATGGGTATAGTAAGCATTCATTTCCATTTAGCCCAAAAGTTACAAATAAAAGATTTTTTTATAAACAGCCTGAACAAGGAGATTTAGTAGTTTTTAAAACACCTGTAGATAATAGGACAGATTATATTAAAAGACTTATTGGACTTCCAGGCGATGAAATACAATTTATTAATGGTGATATATTTATTAATAACGAAAAAATAATTAGAAAAAAAGTTAACACTTATAAATCTGTTAGATGTGGAAAATTGTCATTAGAGGTAGAAGCGTATGAAGAAACATTGCCAAATGGATTAAAACATATAGCTGTTTATAATAAGATAGGGACTTTACAAAATACTACAAAATTTAAAGTGCCAAACAAACATTTTTTTTTATTAGGTGACAATAGAGATTGCTCAAGTGACAGCAGATTTTTAGACAATGTAGGTTATGTAAATTTTATAAATCTTGTAGGTAAAGCCGAAATAATATTTTTTTCAAATGACACAGTAAAAAGTAGTTTGTTAAAAATCTGGAACTTAAATGATTCGTTTAGAATTGATAGATTATTTAAAAAAATCAAATGACAATTTCAATCAAACATTTAGAAAGGGTATTTCAATATAATTTTAAAAATAAAAAATTATTAGAACAATCTTTAACTCATAAAAGCTTTGACAATAATGTTAATAATGAAAAATTAGAGTTCTTGGGAGATAGAGTATTAGGTTTAGTTATATCAAAAAAATTACTGGAATTATTTCCGCATGAAAAAGAGGGAATCATTGATAAAAAATTTGCTAATCTGGTTAATAAAAAGACTTGCTCTAGTATTGCAAGAGAAATGAATATTAAGAAATTTATGTTTTTAGGTTCATCGCACAGAGCTCTAGAGCGCTCTGAAGATAAAGTTATAGGTGATTGTTTGGAAGCTGTAATTGGAGCTATCTATTTAGATAGTAATCTTAAATCTGTTGAAAAGTTCATTTTCTATCATTGGAAGGAATTTATAAATAATTCAAAGATTTTATTAATAGATCCTAAAACAAAATTACAAGAATATAGTTTAAAGAAATTTAAAAAGTTACCCATATACACTTTCTATAAAAAAACTGGGCCTCAACATAGACCACTTTTTAAAACTGATGTTCAAATACCGGATTCAAAAAAAATAATAGGGACTGGATCCTCAAAAAAAAATGCACAACAAGATGCTGCTGATAAACTGTTAAAGATTCTTCAAATTTTATGAGTTGGGACGATGAATGTTATTTATTATCAAAACGTAAATTTAGAGAAAACGCAAATATAATAAATGTTTTTACCTCGAGAAAGGGTAGAGTTTCCGGTATTGTTTATGGAGGGACTTCTAGAAAAATAAGAAACTACTTACAAATTTCGAATAAGTTATTTGTAACAAATGTTTCAAAAAACGCTAATCACATTGGTTATTTCAAAACTGAATTAATTGAACCAATATCTCCTAATTATTTTAATGATAAAAAAAGAATTTCAAGCCTAACGTCAATATGCTCATTGCTTAATATTCTTTTACCAGAATCTCAACCCAATCTAAGTATTTATGAATCATTTGAGAAATTTTTAAATTCAATAAGGCTTGAAGATTGGATTTTATCATATATTTTCTTTGAAATTAAACTATTAAAGGAACTTGGATTTGATGTAGATTTGTCTTCATTTGAAGATAATGAAAGCACTCTTACATCTATAAAAAAAATTAAAATTGATGGTTATATTTACGATGTACCAATTTTTTTAATCCAGCAGAAAATTCCTGAAAATATTACAAATTCTTTAATTAAAAAGTCACTTATTTTTACCAAAAATATCTTTTTAAATAAATTTTTCATACCAAACAATCTAGTTTTTCCTAAGACACGAATAGTTTTAGAGAATTATTATAATTAACTTTTAAGTTTTTCGGCCACATCAAGAGCAAAGTAAGTAATAATTGCAGATGCACCAGCTCTTTTAAATGCTATCAAACTCTCTAAAATTGCCTCATCTTTAATTAAACCTTGGTTTATACCAAGTTTGATTAAACTATATTCACCAGAAACTTGATAAGCAAAAACTGGTATTTTAAAATTATCTTTAATTTTATTAATAATATCTAAGTAAGGCAATCCAGGTTTAACCATTACTATGTCTGCACCTTCTTTAATATCTAAACCAATTTCTCTGTATGCTTCGTTTGAATTTCTAAAATCCATTTGGTACGATTTTTTATTAGATTTTAGATTTTTTTTTGAACCAACAGCATCTCTAAACGGTCCATAAAAACTCGAAGCATATTTGGCTGCATAAGAAATTATACTTACATTTTTAAAATTCTTTTTATCTAATGCTTTTCTAATCACACCAATTCTTCCATCCATCATATCTGAGGGAGCTATTACATCACAACCCATTTTAGCTTGAAGTAAAGCTTGTTTAACTAAAATTTCAATTGTTTTGTCATTATCTACATCATCATCTATCAGAATCCCATCATGACCGTGCGAAGTATATGGATCTAGTGCTACATCACACATAATCCCAATGTTTGGATAATACTTTTTAGTTAATTTTATAGATTGACAAATAAGATTATCTTCATTTAAGGCTTCAGATCCGTGTTTATTCTTTTTACGTTCAGGTGTGTATGGAAAAAAAGCTACCATCGGAATTTTTAATTTTTTTGCTTTATTCATTATTAGTGAGAGTTTATCTACAGAATATCGAAACACACCTGGCATAGTTTTAATTTTGTCAACTTTATTTTTACCGTCTCTAACAAAAATTGGTAAAATTAAATCATTAATACTAAGATTATTTTCGGATATTAATCTTCTCATCCATTCCGTGTTGCGAATTCTTCGCAATCTTGTGGCTGGATATTTTCCTACTATCTTCATTTAAATAAGTATATAATTTATCTAATTTTGTTTGATGCGACAAATATTATATTATAATCAACAACAAAGTAATTTAAATAGATAAAATATGGAACAACTAAATTATTCTGACTTTTACCAAGTTCCTGACTTAAAATTTGACATTAAAAGGTTGAGGGAAGATTTAGAGAGTGTGCTCAAAAGCAAATCATTCTTTTCACCCGGTAAAATTACAAATTTTGGAGCAATTCCATTAAATCAAATTCCAAATGACTCCGAATCTGTTAGAGGTCATAATGTCAGAGGAATTTATTGGACTATACCCGATGAAAAAGGGAAAGAAGTCTCAAGAGACAAACCCATTGATGAGTCAAGATATACTCAGCTTCTACCTGAATTCGAAAATACTTACTTTAAGGATGTTTATAATATTTTAAGAGATAAATTTAAATTAGGAAGAGTAAGATTACTTTTAAAAGAACCCAGATCAACTTTAAGCTGGCACAAGGATCCTGAACCAAGATTACACGTACCAATAATTACAAATCTAGGCTGTTCAATGGTAATAGAAAATGTCGCAAAACATTTACCAGCAGACGGTCATGTAACAATTACAAATAATACAAAGTATCACAATTTTTTTAATGGCGGAGAGCAATCTCGTATTCATTTGGTTGCTTGTGTTTTAGAAAATCCTTTTAAGTAATTTGAAAATTTTAAATAAAAAACTTTGTATTGCATCTGATCACGCTGGTTATAAGTTGAAAGAGGATGTAAAAAACTACTTAATAAGTAAAAACGTTTCAATAATAGACTTGGGCCCTTTTTCTGATAATTCGGTTGATTATCCTATATTTGCAAAAAAAGTTTCTACTAGAGTAGGGTCAAAAAGAAGCGATAAAGGTATACTTATTTGTGGATCTGGGACTGGCATGGCTATAAGCGCTAATAAAACAAAAGGGATAAGAGCGGCTGTATGCTATAATATGAAATCTACTAAGTTGTCTAGACAACATAATAATGCTAATGTTATATGTCTAGGTTCAAGGTTTACAAAAAAAAATATCGCCTTAAAACTAGTAGATGCGTTTCTCAATACAAAATTTGAGGGCGGCAGACACTTAAGAAGGGTAAAAAAAATATAAAATGTCTACAGCTATTAAGATAAATAAATTTTTAAACAATTTTTTTAGTTCTGGGTTAAAAGAATCAGACCGAGAACTTTATAATTCAGTTAAAGATGAATTTATAAGACAACAAAATCATATTGAATTAATTGCATCAGAAAATATTGTTTCAAAAGCTGTATTAGAAGCACAAGGGTCGGTATTAACAAACAAATATGCTGAGGGTTATCCTGGTAAAAGATATTACGGCGGATGTGAGCATGTTGATTTATCAGAAACTCTTGCAATTGAACGAGCAAAGAAACTTTTTAATTGTAAGTTTGCTAATGTACAACCTCATTCAGGAGCTCAAGCTAACGGAGCTGTTTATCTAGCGTTGATAAAACCAGGAGATACTATTTTAGGGATGAGTCTAAACTCAGGCGGTCACTTAACACATGGAGCTAAACCTGCTCAATCGGGTAAGTGGTTTAATGCAATTCACTATGATGTAAATGAAAAAACAGGTTTAATAGATTACGATAGTGTAGAAAAATTAGCGATTGAACATAAGCCAAAATTAATAATCGCCGGAGGAAGTGCTTACTCAAGAGTTATTGATTTTAAAAAATTTAGAGAAATTTGTGATAAAGTTAATGCTTACTTGTTAGTAGACATGGCTCATTTTTCAGGTTTAGTAGCTGGAGGAGTTTATCCAAATCCAGTAGAGCATGCAGATGCTGTAACATCTACAACACATAAAGTTTTAAGAGGTCCAAGAGGGGGGATTATACTTACTAATAAAGAAGAATTAATAAAAAAATTTAATAGTGCAATTTTTCCAGGTTTACAAGGCGGACCATTAATGCATGTAATTGCTGCAAAGGCAGTTTGTTTCAAAGAAGCATTGTCAGATGATTTTAAAACATATTCTAAAAACGTAATAAGTAATGCTCAAGTGCTGGCTAAAAAATTGTCGAAGGAAGGGTTCAAAATTTTTTCAGGTGGCACAGATACGCATTTAATGCTTGTGGATTTAAGAGACTTTAATGTAACAGGTAAAGATGCAGAAGCGTCACTAGTAAGATCAAATATTACTTGTAACAAAAACGGTATACCTTTCGATACACAGAGTCCAATGATTACCTCTGGAATTAGATTAGGCACACCTGCTTGTACTACTCGTGGATTTGGATCAAAGGAATTTGAGTTAATAGGTGATTTAATTTCAAAAGTGATAAAAGGGTTAAGTGAGAATGGTGAAAATAACTCAAAAATAGAAAAAGAAGTTAAAAAAGAGGTTATTGATCTTTGTACATCTTTCCCTATATATAGTGATTAAAGATAATTAATAACTATGCTTTGTCCATTTTGTAGAGAAAAAGATACTTCTGTTGTTGATTCAAGGCCTTGTGAAGAAGGCACAGCAGTAAGAAGACGTAGATTGTGTACTTGCCACGGAGGCATGAGATTTACAACATTTGAAAGAATACAATTTCAAGAATTAACAGTTATTAAAGGTAATAGCAAAAGAGAGCCTTTCGATAGAGATAAGATTTCAAAATCAATTAGAATAGCAACTCGTAAGAGACCAATTGACTCAGAAGCTATTGAAAATTTTGTTTCGAAAATAGTTATGAAAATTGAAGGTTTAGGAGAAAGTGAAATTCCCACTTCAACAATTGGAAAGTTTATAATGGAAGGACTGCAATATTTAGATAAAGTTGCCTACGTTCGTTTTGCTTCAGTTTATAAAGATTTTAAGGAAGCAAAAGATTTTGAACAATTTGTAGGCAATTTAGATGAAAATAAATCATAACTATTATCTTAAGCTTGCTTTAAACATAGCTAAGATAAATTTAGGAAAAACCAATTCAAATCCATCTGTAGGCTGTATAATTGTTAAAAATAACTCAGTCATTTCTTCCGGGTGTACTTCAAAAAACGGTAGACCACACGCGGAATTTAATGCACTGAAATTGAATAAAAATTATAAAAACGCCAATTTATATGTCACTATGGAACCATGCACTCATTACGGAAAATCACCGCCTTGTACTAAAATCATTATACAAAAAAAAATAAGAAAGGTTTTTTTCTTTTTTTATGATAAAGATCCAAGAACTGCAAAAAAAGCTCATCATAGATTATCAAAAAGCAACATTCAAAGTTACAAACTTAACAGTAAAAAATTTAAAGATTTTTATGATAGTTACTTTTTAAATAGAAATTCAAAAATTCCTTTTATAGATGGAAAGATTGCCATTTCAAATGATTACTTTACAATAAACAGAAGGTCAAAGTGGATTACAAATATAAATTCTTTAAAAAGGGTTCATTTAATAAGATCTCAATACGATACAATTATTTCAACTTCTACAACTATAAATAAAGATAATTCACTTTTGAACTGTCGATTATACGGACTAGATAATAATAAGCCAGATTTGGTTATAATAGATCTTAAACTAAAACTAAAAAAGAACTTATTTCTGTTTAAACACCTTAAAAAAAGAAAAATATACTTAGTAACTACAGAATTTAAAAATAAAAAAATATCTTTTTTTAAAAAGAAAGGAATTCGAATTATTTATCTTAAGTCTTTAAATAATCATTCGGATTTTATTATTTTGCTAAAGATTTTAAGTAATAAAGGAGTTTGTAGAATTTTAGTTGAATCTGGACTATCTTTCTTAAATACAATGATTAAAAACAAGCTAATTTCAAATTTGTATTTATTCAAATCGTCACATAATTTGAAAAAGTTAGGTCAAAATAACACAACAAATAGTATTTTAAAAAAATTTAGTTTAAAAGATCTAATTAAAGTCAATTTAAAAGATGATAAACTTTATAAAATAAAATTAAAATAATGTTTAATGGAATTATATATAATCTTGGTACAATACAAAGTTTTAAAAAAAGTCCTCGCTATGTTAAGGGGAGTCTTGTCATTGAAGTAGCTTCAAATATTAGATTTAAAAAAACCGATATAGGGGAGTCCGTTTGTTGTGATGGTGTTTGTTTAACTTTAATAAGAATAAAAAAGAAGTCATCCCTTTTTTATTTATCCAAAGAGACAATTAAGAGATCAAATTTCAAGTTTATCAAAAAAGGTAAAAAAATTAATCTAGAAAAATCTCTAAAACATGGTCAAAAAATATCTGGACATTATGTTCAAGGTCACGTTGACAATACTGCGAGAGTTAAAAAAATAGATATTATAGACAAAACATGGATAATTACTTTACAACTTGAAAATAAAAAACTACATAGACTTTTAGTTGAAAAGGCTTCTATAACAATAAATGGTGTTTCTTTAACAATTTCAAAAATATCTAAAACATATTTTCAAATTAACGTGATACCCCATACATTAAAATTGACTAATTTAAAAAATCTTAAAATCAAAGATTATGTTAATGTTGAACTAGACATATTTAGTAAATACATATCAAAATTATCTTAAAAATGAGCACTAGATTATTTTCACCAATACAAGAAATACTAAAAGATGCAAAGAAAGGTAAGATGTTTATTTTGGTTGATGATAGAGACAGAGAGAACGAGGGCGATTTAATAATTCCCGGATCAAAGTGTAATTCAAGTGTTATAAATTTTATGGCTAAAAATGGTAGAGGTTTAATATGTTTAGCGCTTTCTAAAAATCAAATTGATAGATTACAATTACCATTAATGTCTAGAACTAATAAATCAAGATTACAAACTGCTTTTACTGTTTCAATTGAAGCTAAGACAGGTATATCTACAGGTATATCTGCTTATGATAGAGCAAAAACTATTAAAGTAGCTATCAATCCAAAAGCAAAAAAAAAAGATATAGTTTCTCCTGGACACGTGTTTCCATTGGTAGCAAGGACTGGAGGAGTTTTAGAAAGGGCTGGGCACACAGAAGCATCTGTAGATATATCAAAATTATCTAAATTAAACCCAAGCGCAGTTATATGTGAAGTTATGAATGAGGATGGTAGAATGGCTAGACTTAAAGATCTTCAAAAATTTTCTAAAAAACATAAGATAAAAATAGCATCAATTAAAGATTTAATTGCTTACAGATTAAGAAACGAAAAACTGATCAAAAGATTAACAACTAAGTATTTCAAATTTAAAAAAAAAGGAAAGTATGAATTTATTGTTTATGAAAATAAACTAAATCAACTTAAAAATTTTGTAATTAAAAAAGGTAATTTTTCACATTCTAAAGCAATAAGGGTAAGAGTTATTTCATCAAATACAAAAAATTCAAAATTGTCATTAAATAGTGTTGCAATTAACAAATCGTTAAAATACCTTTCTAAGTTTAATAATTTTGTTTTAATAGTTATCAATAATAAAAAAGCAGATAACAACGAAAAAGAAAAGATAACTTTAAGATATTACGGGATTGGTGCACAAATTATTAAAGACCTCAAAGTTAAAAATATGATTCTTGTAACAAGAACAAGAAAAAAGATAATTGGTTTAGAAGGTTTTGGTTTAAGAATAAAGAAACAAGAAATTATAAAATGAAAAATTTAAAACAAAAGAGAATTTGCATTATTGTTTCAACTTACAACAGTGAAATAACAATCAAAACTTATAATATTGCAAGAAAATCTCTATTAAAATTTGGATATAAAAACTTAAATATTTTTAATGTTCCTGGTGCATTTGAAATACCTGTTTCAATCTCTCGTTTAATTAATAAATATGATGCTTTTATTGCTATTGGTTGTATCATTAAAGGTGAAACAAACAATTTTGACTTAATTTCAAGCTCTATAACCAACGCAATTATGGAATTATCAATTATCCATAAAAAACCAATAGGTAATGCTTTAATTACAGCATATACAAAATCTCAAGCTAAAAAAAGAACTCAAAAAGGATTAGAAGCTGCTGTAGCTATAAAAGAGATTTTAAATAATGAGCCCAAAAGAACATAAAAATATATCCCCAAGAATTAAAGTTATTCAAAAAATTTATGGTTCTTTAATGAATCCTGATGAGAAAATTATTTACCCTAAAAATCAATACAAAAAATATATCAAAGACGTCGTTTCAGGGACTCTAGAGAGAGGTGAATTAATTGAAGAGACGATCATTAAAAATTTAAGTAAGGACATTGATTTGAGTAAAACAGACAAATTACTTAAAATAATTTTATTTTCTGCAGTTTTTGAACTTATGTTCAGGCATAATACCCCTAAAAACGTGATAATTAGTGAATATGTAAAAGCATCAGAATTTTTCTTAGAAAAAGCCCAGATAAGCTATCTTAATGCCATCTTGGACAAGATATCTAGATTAATTAGAAAAGATAGTGTCGATGAAAAGAAATTATAAAAAAGAGTTAAGTTTAACTTGCCTTTCTTAAATATTTTTGGCATTTATCCCTCATATAAATGAATAATTTTTTAGAATTACTTTATCTAATCTCTTTTACTGGAATTATCGCAGTTGCATATAGTTATTTACTCTCTGGACAAATATTAGCGGCAAACCCAGGCAATAGTCGTATGCAAGAAATTGCTGAAGCAATACAAATTGGAGCTAAAGCTTACCTAAATAGACAATACAAAACAATAGCAGTTGTTGGTGTTATTGTTTTGGGTATTGTAACATATTTTTTCAATTACCTTGTTGGTTTAGGATATTTTATTGGTGCTTTTTTATCAGGAGTGGCTGGTTATGTAGGAATGTTAATATCAGTGAAAGCTAATGTAAGAACTGCCGAAGCCTCAAGACAAAGTTTACAATCAGGATTGACTATAGCTTTTAAATCTGGTGCAATTACTGGACTCTTAGTAGCTGGCTTAGCTCTTTTAGCTATAACAATTTATTATATTGTTTTAATTAATTTAAACACTGATAGTCGTGAAATTATCAATGCTCTAGTGGCATTAGGCTTTGGAGCGTCATTAATATCAATATTTGCTCGATTAGGTGGTGGAATTTTTACCAAAGGTGCTGACGTTGGAGCTGATTTGGTAGGAAAAGTTGAAGCTGGTATACCTGAAGACGATCCAAGAAATCCTGCAGTCATAGCTGATAATGTGGGAGACAATGTCGGAGATTGCGCTGGTATGGCTGCGGATTTATTTGAGACTTATGCTGTTACAATAGTTGCTACAATGGTTTTAGCGTCAATATTTTCACCTCAAGATTATAATTTAATGATTTATCCATTAGCTATAGGAGGAGCATGTATAATTACCTCCATAATTGGAACTTGGTTTGTTAAGCTAGGTAAGAGTAAAAATATAATGGGAGCTCTTTACAAAGGATTTATAGTAACTGCTGTATCTTCTTTATTAGTAATGTATCCAGTTACAGACGCTATTGTTGGATTAAAAAGTACTTACAATAATAATGCTGGAGCAATTTTTTCTGGTTTAGATCTTTATATTTGTGGCGTAGTTGGTTTTGTGATTACAGGTTTATTAATTTGGGTTACAGAATATTATACAGGAACTGATTATAGACCTGTAAAAACTGTAGCAAAATCCTCTACAACTGGGCATG
>MDSV01208284.1_pt1 | contig 15966 bp, 20 predicted proteins | sample 810851 | NCBI WGS metagenome assembly MDSV01 (sample SAMN05326640, study PRJNA326480) | marine metagenome | isolation source: seawater | place: Atlantic Ocean: North East | collected 2012 | reverse complement strand
TTTTGCGTTAAAAGAATTATTAAAATGTTTGCAATAATTATTAATATATTGTTAAATACTGTATAAATATACAGTTTTTATTATGCCTACTAAAAAAACAAGAAAAGACGAAACCACGTCATCGGAAAAAGGAAAATCATTAGAAACAGCAATTTCACAAATTGAAACTCAATTTGGTCCTGGAACCATTATGAGAATGGGTGAAAGAGAGGTGCAAAGTATTCCGAGTATTTCTACAGGCTCACTAGGATTGGATTTGGCACTTGGCATTATGGGCTTGCCAAAAGGAAGGGTAGTTGAGATTTTTGGTCCCGAATCTTCAGGAAAAACCACTCTTACTTTGCAAGTTATAGCCGAGTGCCAGAAACAGGGTGGTACTGCAGCATTTATCGATGCAGAACATGCCTTAGATCCTATATATGCTGAAAAAATAGGTGTGAAAATTGACGATTTACTTTTGTCTCAGCCTGATACAGGAGAACAGGCCCTAGAAGTTGCTGATATCATGGTTAAATCTGGCGGAATTGATGTTTTGGTAATTGATTCTGTCGCAGCTTTAGTTCCCCGAGCAGAAATTGAAGGTGAAATGGGCGATCATCATGTAGGTCTTCAAGCCAGACTGATGTCCCAAGCATTAAGGAAAATTACTGGTAATATTAAAAAATCTAATACACTCGTAATTTTCATCAATCAAATTCGAATGAAAATCGGCGTAATGTTTGGCAGTCCTGAAACAACTTCTGGAGGCAATGCCCTTAAGTTTTATTCCTCTGTGAGGTTGGATATCAGAAGAATTGGTACGGTAAAAGATGGCGATGAAGTTGCTGGAAACGAAACTCGTGTCAAAGTCGTGAAAAATAAAGTCTCACCTCCTTTCAGGCAAGCAGAGTTCCAAATACTCTATAATAAAGGTATCAATCGGGCAGGAGAAATCTTAGATATTGGTGTTGAAAGAAAAATCGTAGAAAAAGCTGGTGCTTGGTATGCATACGATGGAGAAAAAATCGGGCAAGGCAAAATCAATGCCAGCCAATGGCTAAAAGATAATCCAAATATTGCCAAAAAAATAGAAAAACAGATTACGGATTCAATCAAAGAGGCTCAATAAGTCTTTTTCTGAAATTTCAGATTTGGATTGATCTTTTCTGTTGATTATTTCCAATACATTCTTTTCAAGATTCTTTTCACTGATCACTATCTGATAGGGGTTACCCATTAAATTTGCATCGGAAAATTTAACACCTGGCGAGACATCTCTATCATCGTAAAACACGTCAATCTGTTTAGTCCTCAAATATTTGTATATTTCTAATGATTTATCTTTTACTGTTTCAGACTTTCTTTCATTAATGGAAACCAGAGAACAATCGAATGGTGAAATATTTTTAGGAAATATAATTCCATCCACATCATGATTTTGTTCAATTGCAGCAGCAACTATTCTAGATACACCTATACCATAACATCCCATTTCAATAACCTTTTGAGTATTATCATGTTGAACACTTAACCCCATTGCTTGGCTATATTTATTTCCTAATTCAAAGATATGACCAACCTCTATACCTTTTTTAATAGTTAGTTTCCCTAATTCACTATCAATATCTGACAAATCATTAGCTTTTATCTTTGATTCTATTTCTTGTTTTAATGTTTCGTCCAACAATTCAATATTTGACGAAAAATCACCATCGTTGAAAACGAGCGTATCTTCTCCAGAGTCAGCAATTACGTGAAATTCTTCTGACATGTTTCCTCCAATAGCGCCTGAATCGGCTTTGACAATCTTGTATTCAAAGCCGATTTCATCAAATATTTTTTGGTAACACTCTTTCATGGCTTGATAGCTTTTATTCATTCCATCTTCATCTAAATCAAAAGAATAGGCGTCTTTCATTAAAAATTCTCTACCTCTCATGACTCCAAATCTAGGTCTGATTTCATCTCTAAATTTTGTTTGAATTTGATAAAAAGTTTTAGGTAAGTCTTTATGACTATGGAGCTCTTGACGACCGATATCCGTTATTACTTCTTCGTGAGTTGGTCCAAGATAGAAGTCTCTGTCGTTTCGATCTTTAAAACCAAGAAGTTCAGGACCCATTTGTTCAGATCTTTCAGTTTCATCCCATAGCGATTTGGGTTGTACCATAGGCATTAATACCTCTAAGCAACCGTAGGCATTCATATTATTTCTGATAATTTCTTCAACTTTATTCAAGATTTTAAGCCCCAAAGGAAGCCAAGAATAAATACCTGATGCTAAGGGTTTAATCATATTGGCTCTAATCATCAGTTTGTGACTCACAAGTTCTGCATCTTTCGGAGCTTCTTTTAGAGTTTTGTAGTGAAATGAGGAAGCTTTCATTTAAAAAATAAATTAATATTCGCCTTTTAAAAATTAATAATACTAAAAAAATTGAGGTCAGTGAGGAATAATGCCCATTTATGAATATAAATGCACCAAATGCGAAAAAGTCTTTGAAAGAATCGTATCTGTAGCAGATTCTTATAAGGAGGTCTTTTGCGATTGCTCTCCTAAAGCTAAAGCAAAAAAAATAATTTCAGCGCCATCTTTTCGTCTGGAGGGCTCGGGTTGGTATGAGACCGACTTTAAGACAGGTAATAAAAAAAATCTTGTACAATCAGAGGATAAAAGTAAAAAAACAACCAAGGAAACCAAAAAATCTGATAATTCAAAAACTTCTAAAAAAGATTAATCAATCTTTCTCAATATGAAACGAACTCAAATAAAAAATATTTCTGCGCAGGAAATTGATTCAACTTTTATTATTTCAGGATGGGTGGAAAGAGTAAGAGATCATGGCGGAGTAATATTTTTAGATATCCGAGATGCCTCTGGATTGATGCAAGTTGTTGTAGAGCCAGATGATCAAGCGCTTTTTAAAAAGTCAGAGTCCATCAGAATGTCGTTTGTTCTAGAAATCACGGGTAGTCTTCGTAAGCGACCTGAAGGAACGGTCAATGAATCTCTATCCTCTGGAGAACTGGAATTGGTAACTACAGAAATAAACATTCTTTCAAAAAGTCAGCCCTTGCCCTTTCAATTAGACGAACATGCCAAAGTAGGTGAAGAAATAAGACTCAAATATAGATATTTAGATTTGAGAAGGCCAGAAATGCAAGCAAATTTAAAGACTAGATCGAAGGTAAATCATGTCATTAGAAATCATCTGATTGATGAAGGCTTCATTGAAATAGAAACGCCAATGATGGCTAGAGCTACTCCAGAAGGCGCTAGAGACTTTTTAGTTCCCAGCAGACTTTACAACCAAAAGTTTTATGCACTTACCCAATCTCCTCAATTATTTAAGCAAATGTTAATGATTGGCGGCTTTGAAAAATATTTTCAAATAGTTAGATGTTTTCGAGATGAAGATACCAGGAAAGATCGACAGCCAGAATTTACACAATTGGATGTTGAACTTTCTTTTATCTCCGAAGATGAAATTCTCAATATTTCTGAGAGTTTGATTAAAAAAGTTTTCTCTGAGACTTTAAATTTAGAATTTGAAGATTTTCCAAGAATTAAATATCAAGATGCAGTAAAAGATTTTGGCTCGGATAAACCTGATCTCAGAAATCCTTTAAAACTTATTGATGTTAAAGATATTTTTAGTAACTCTTCGTTTAAAGTTTTTGCAGATCCCGCAAAAAATGACAAATCTAGGATTGTTGCTTTAAAAATCGATCAAGAAATCAGTAGAAATAAAATTGATGAATACACAAAATTTGTTGCTAATTTTGGAGCTAAAGGACTTGCCTACATTAAAGTGAACGATGCCAAGGATTTAGAAAAAGGCTTGCAGTCTCCAATTTTAAAGTTTCTCTCTACTGATGAAATTACTGGTTTAGCCGAGCGACTAGAACTAAATTCTGGGGATATTGTGTTTTTTGGCGCTGATCATAGAAATATAGTAAACGACTCCATGAGCGCATTAAGAGAAAAATTAGGTGAAGATCTTAATTTGATAGATCATGAAGTATATAAATTCAGCTGGATTACCGACTTTCCTTTATTCGAAGAAGATGTTCAAGGAAACCTTTCTCCCTCTCATCATCCTTTCACAGCTACTCAAGGAGGTCTTGAGGCCCTCAAGAATGATCCGGGAAATGCTACCGCTAAGGCCTATGACTTAATTCTCAACGGTAGTGAAATTGGTGGAGGCTCCTTAAGAATCAATGACTTAAATGAACAGCTCGAAGTTTTATCTATTTTAGGGATAGAAAAAAAAGAGGCGGAAGAAAAATTTGGTTTCTTTCTTGAAGCCTTATCTTATGGCTGTCCTCCTCACGGAGGAATAGCTTTTGGGCTTGATCGATTGGTTATGTTACTTTGTAAACAAGAATCCATTAGAGATGTCATTGCTTTTCCAAAAACTCAATCAGCAACTTGCTTGCTTTCAGATGCACCTAGTTACATTGATCAAGATCAATTGGATATGCTTTCCATAAAAGTTATCGAAGAGGATTCATAATGGCTGGGCATTCCAAATGGGCCAATATAAAGCATAGAAAAGGCCGTCAAGACGAGAAGAGACAAAAGGTATTTTCTAAGCTCATAAGAGAGCTTACCGTTGCAGCAAAACTAGGCGGTCCCGAGCCAGGAGATAATCCAAGACTTAGATTGGCATTAGATAAAGCGCTTGGAGCGAATATGCCCAAAGATACTATTGAAAGAGCTATTGCGAGAGGTTCTGGAGATCAAGAAGCTGAGAATTTAGAAGAAACAATCTATGAAGGGTATGGTCCAAACGGAGTTGCAATCATTGTCGAAACCTTGACCGATAATAAAAACAGAACCGTTGCTGAAGTGAGGCATGCTTTCTCAAAGTATGGCGGCAGCTTAGGAACAGATGGTTCGGTAGCTTATCTTTTTACAAAAGTAGGGCAAATAGTCGTAGAGAATACCGATGAAGAGAAAATATTTGATATTTCTGTCTCCAATGGAGCTGAAGAGGTCGAAAAAGGCGATGAAAATAATTTAATCATTTCCGTAGAGGCAGAAGAATTTCATAATCTAAAAAATGTCCTCGAGGAACAGCAGATCAAGGTTAATCAATATGAGCTAATCATGAAAGCATCCAATAGTGTTGAACTTGATGACGAAGCCTCAGAAAAAGTAATTAATCTTTTGGAAAGTTTAGAAGATTTAGATGATGTGCAAAATGTACATTCAAACGCAGAATTTTCTGAAGGAAGTTTTGCTTGATGACCAATTCAAGAAATAAGGGAGCGTCTTTTGAAAGAGAAATCGCAAACACTCTAAACGATTCTTTGGAATTAAAAAGACCTTTAAAAAGAATTTTAGAGCAAACCAGGGAAAAACATTTACCAGACTTAATTTTAGGAAAATGGTTTATTGAATGTAAAAGGTATGGTCAAGGCGCAGAACCTTTAGAAGGATGGTGGGATCAAGTCATTGCTTCTACGCCAGAAGATGGTTATCCAGCCCTAATTTACAAATTCAATCATAGGCCAATTAAAGTGAGAGTGCCCCTTCATACTGTGAACGATAATTTAAAGAAAGATTTTAACAATACTTGCGATATTTCTTTGGAGAGCTTCATGATTTTATTAAAGTCTCTTTATGAGAAGGATATCGAAATTCATCTTTGATGCCGGATTCCATAGATATAAGAATTTACTACGAAGACACTGATGCTCAGGGCGTAGTTTTTTATGCTAATTATTTGAAGTATTTTGAAAGAGGGCGCACTGAGTTTTTAAGGAAATGCGGTTATCTGCAAAATGATCTTTTGAAAGAAGGCCTAATTTTTATTGTGAATAAATTGGATGTGCATTATAAAAAACCGGTGTTGCTAGATCAGGTAATAAAAGTTGAATCTTCTCTAACAGAGGTTAAAAAGGCTAGCTTTTATTTTTACCAGAAAGTGATTTTAGATGGTGAACTAATGTGTGAGGCCAAAGTGTTATGCGGTTGTGTCAGCCTTGATACCAAAAAACCATTTGCCCTGCCAAGTGAATTAAGAAGTAAAATGGTAGATAAAAAAGATGCAAGCTGAATTAAGTTTTTTAGATTTATTTTTAGGTGCAAGCTTCGTGGTTCAGCTTGTAATGATTGTTCTATTTGCTCTAGCCGGCACCTCTTGGTGGTATATATTTGATAAATGGTTAACTTTGAGTAGGGCTAAAAAAGATCTTTATCTCTTTGAAACCGAATTTTGGACTTCAAAAAATATAGAAAAGATATTTAATGATTGGAAACGCAAATCAGATAACTTTGGCTTGTCTCAAATATTTGTTATTGCTCACGAAGAATTTATAAATGCTGAAAACTTTGCTATCGCGGAGGATCGAATAAATAAATCAACGGAAATTATTATCAACAGACAAGAAGAAAGACTAGAAGAGGGATTGTCGTTTTTGTCTACAGTTGCCTCAGTCAGTCCTTTTATTGGACTTTTTGGAACCGTTTGGGGGGTAATGAACGCTTTCAGTGGATTAGCTCAGCTTTCTCAAGTGTCGATAAATGCAGTAGCTCCAGGAATATCAGAAGCCTTAGTAGCAACAGCATTAGGTCTTTTTGCCGCTATTCCAGCTCTTATTTCTTATAATTGGAGCGTGAGGTCAATTGATACAATTATTAAAAGTTACGAAAACTTTACTGCAGAGCTTTTAATTACTTACCAAGAGCACCATGTCCAAGAGAAGAGTAAAAAATAGAAAACTCTTAACCGAAATAAATGTTATTCCATATGTAGATGTCTCCTTGGTGTTGCTCGTTATTTTTATGGTTGCAACTCCTTTTATGATTCAAGGGATTGATCTGGATTTACCAAAAACTGAGTCACAAGCATTGAATAAATCCAAAGGCGATAATATGACAATTTCCATAAGCAAAGAGGGTTATTATTCAATGGATCTAGGTGAACAAGAAAAATTGTATGAGAGCTTCCAAGTATTTTCTAAACAACTTGAAAAGATCATAAAAAATAATCCAAATATCGAGGTTTTTGTTAGAGCAGATCGAGACACGAGATATGACAATGTCGCACAAACAATGTCTCTTATAAAAAATTTTAAGTCAGACTCTATAAATCTGATAACAGAACCTATTGGGAATGAATAAAATTCTGACTAGTTTTAATACCTTTGCGCTTATTCTGCTCTTCTTTTCTTTTGTTTTTTCTGTTTTTTCAATCTCAACTTTAAAAGTTGATGAAACGCAATCAATAAAGGTAAATTTCTACGAGTTAATTGAAATTGCAGAACAACCCAAAAGACTTTCTGGAGCCAAACCTAAAGAAACTATTCAGGAAGCTGATTTGAATAAAGCAGAAGAAAACAGCGAGGTTAAAAAATCTTTATACTTTGAAAAATATAAATTAAACAAACCTGATATTAAAAGAGAACTTAGCAAGATAAAACTTTCCAAAGAAAGAGAAGTAATATTAAAAATTTCAGCCATTATTCAAGATAAAATATCTTCAGTTTGGATCAAGCCGAATTCTTTAAGTAAGGTTTTAGCAGCAAAAGTTTTAATAAATTTAGCTCCATCAGGAGAAGTCATAAACTTTGAAATGGTTGAGCCTAGCAACGATAAAGTCTTTGATGAATCTGTTTTAATCGCTATTAATAAAATAAGCTTCTTTGAGGAGGTTTTAGGACTTGATAGAAAATTATTTGAATCAAATTTCAGAAATTTTAAATTGGTATTTAAGTCTTCAGGAGAGATAGAGTGAAGAGAAGTCTGATTATTCTAATTTTTCTATCTAGCAATATATTTTCTCTTTTAGAAATAGAGATCATAAAAGGAAGTGATAATTTATCTAAAGTAGCCTTTGTACCCTTTGGAATTGAGGAGAATGTTAACGAAAACTACGGGGAACAAATTTCCACTCTGATTAAAAAAAACATGTTGTTGTTTGGCGAATTTGAAAATTTAGATAAGGCTGAGATGCTTTCATTTCCTGACACAGAAGAAGATTTTTACTATAGAGATTGGAAGATCATGGGAGTTGATTATTCTGTCATAGGAAAGATTAATTCAGTCAATGCGTTAGGAAACCTAAACATCTCGTATTCCCTTTTTAACATTAATCGCAGAATAAGAATATTAGAAGGCGAGATAGTCGGAAGAGAAAATAATATAGAAGGAATTGCTAAAATTATCAGTAATCGGATATATGAAAAAATTACTGGCTTAAAGGGAATATTCGATACTAAATTGGCTTACATAGTTAATTCAGATGCCGAAACATATCAAATGTGCATCTCAGATATTGATGGCAAAAATGAGCAGATTTTGTTTACTTCCTCTGCGCCAATTATGTCACCTGATTGGTCCCCCGATCGAAAAAAAATAGCATATGTATCTTTTGAAAACGGATTTGCTGAAATTTTTATACAGGATTTAGCTTCAGGAGAAAGAGAATCCATTCAGGCCCTTGGTATGACAAATAGCGCCCCAGTCTGGTCGCCAGATGGAAAAAGTTTAGCCCTGGTAGTTTCCTTTTCTGGGAATCCTGATATTTTTTCTTATTCCATAAATAATAAAAGACTAGTGAGACTTACTAATCATTATGGAATAGATACAGAACCATCTTGGTCGCCTGACTCAAAGAAAATTATTTTTACATCCGATAGATCAGGATCACCGCAGTTGTATGAAATAAATACCCAATCCAAAAGAAAAAAAAGGCTTACCAGAGACGGTAACTATAATGCCAGAGGAAGATATTTTCCCGACGGTAAATCAATTTTCTTTGTTCATGGAAACGATGGAAATTTTCAAATCGCTACAAAAAAACTTTCAAGTAGGTTCATCGAAACTTTGACTTCTACATCGTTAGATGAATCTCCTACCATTTCGCCAAATGGCAACATAATTATCTATGCAACAAAAGAAGGTTCCAAGGGTTATTTAGGAGGAATTACTCTAGATGGAAAGTCCAGATTCTCCTTGCCTGTCAAAAATGGCTCGGTGAGAGAGCCTGCATGGTCTCCGTTATTTAATTAGCAAAACTAAATATAAAATATCCTGTCTAAGAGAAAAGTATTATAATGTCCTCCCTTAGGAGACTTTTAAAATGAGGAGACTATTTATGGAACCAATTGGAATTTTTATTTTGGCAACTATTTGCCAATTCTATTCATGTGCGCAGAATGTTTCTGATTCTGTTGAAAGAATGCAATATGCTTCTGTCGCCGGAGAAGAGTACCTAGAAGGTGAAAAAATAGACACCAATTTAGACGACAAAGTATATTTTGATTTCGATAAGTCTACTCTTGATGCAGATGATAAAAACTTGCTCGAGCAATACCTTCCTGCAATTAGAAAAGCGAAGATTGTTAGATTGGAAGGCCATTGCGATGAAAGAGGAACCAGAGAATATAACCTAGCACTTGGTGAAAGAAGAGCTTTGGAAGTTAGAGATTTTCTAATTATCAAAGGCGTATCTGGGAAAAAAATTAGAGTCGTAAGTTTTGGAGAAGAAAGACCTATTAAAAATGCTTCTAATGAAAAAGCTTGGGCTGAAAATAGAAGGGTAGAGATCTCCCTTTACTAGATTGAATATTCTCAAGAATTTTTTATTTCTTTCGTTTTTAGGCTTATCTAACCTAACTTATCTTCAGGAAAACGAGTCTATTGAGCTTCTCCTAGAGAAGATCAATCAATTAAAGAAAGAAATTGAAAATCTTACTGCCTCAATCGAAACAAATAATCTTAGTATCTCAAGGCTAGAAGAAGCTAATCAAATAAGATATGTTGATTTAGACAAAAGAATTCATCTTATTGAAACTAAGCTTTTATTTGAAGAATCTTTGGATGAAGATTCTCCTGAAATTTCCATTAACCCTCTATCTGGATTAGTTGATGAAGAGATTGAATCTGGCGAATTTGATCTTTGGTCAAATTCAATGAGACTCGTTGATAATTCAAGATATTCTGAAGCAGCAGAAAATTTGAGACTTCTGATTCTTTCTTATCCAGATGGAACATATACAGGCGATGCTTATTTTTGGTTAGGAGAGATTTATCTGGTTCAAGAAATGCTTGAAGACTCCGCAGAAATTTTAAATGCTTTTCTTCTTAAATTTGAAGAACATCCCAGAAAAGGAGATGCCTTATATAAGCTAGCAGTAGTAAAAATTAATTTGGAAGATGTCGTCTCTGCAGAAGAACTTCTACAAGAAGTTATAAGTAATTATCCAAATTCTGGAGCAGCTTTACTTGCTGAACAAGATTTAATTAAACTTAATTCTCAATAAAGGTATAATCCTTTTTCTTTTGGGTCGTTAGCTCAGTTGGTAGAGCAGTTGGCTTTTAATCAATTGGTCATAGGTTCGAATCCTATACGACCCACCAAAGATTATGTATTTTTTTCTTATAGGTGTTGGAGCATTTCTTGGAGCAATCTCAAGATTTCTCTTGAGTTCTGCTCTTTCAAAAGTCTTATTTTTTGGACTTCCGGTTGGAACCCTCTTTGTAAACATAATAGGTTGCTACATTATTGGTGTTCTTGTTGCGTTTAATCTAAACAACAAAGACTTTCTGCTACCTTTTTTTGTCATTGGATTTTTGGGGTCTTTCACAACTTTTTCCGCTTTTACTAGAGAAATTTTGATATTTTCAAATTCAAATGGATTAGTGTCCAGTTATATCCTTGCTTTAGTTATTTCGTCTCTTTGTGTATCCTCTACTATAGTTGGATTTAAAATGTTTTCGTGAGATGGAAAAGACTATTTTTGAGAAGATTATAGATAGAGAACTCCCTTCAAAAATTATCTTTGAAGATGATAAATGTATCGTAATAGAGGACATAGCTCCTAAGGCACCAACACACTTATTAATAATTCCAAAAAAATTGATCCCTAAGCTTTCAGAAGCTCAAACAAACGATAAAGATCTTTTAGGACACCTAATGTTAGTGGCTAAAGAGGTCGCAAAAAAAATGAATATAAACGACGCATTCAACATCGTTATAAATAATGGTAAAGATGCGGGACAAACTGTTTTCCACCTGCATATTCACTTATTGGCAGGAAAAAATTTTTCTGACTTTCTTCCTGGTTAAGATAACTTCGAAAGAGCTCTTTTCTTTGCAAAAATATCTTCAAGTTTTTTTATTATACTTTCTCTAACTTCAAAAAGATTATTCGATAATGCAAGAGCTTCTTTTAATTGAAACACTGCAGCATCAAATCTGCCAGTAAGAATGAAATATTCAGCTCTAGATCTATGTAAATCTAAGATATTACCTGAAAGTCCCTGAGCCTCAGCAAGTCTATACCAAACATTTGGATCTGTTTGTCTATCTTTTGATAACTCCTTAAGAAGTTTCTCGGCTTTACTAGCTTGATCATTATTAAGGTAGGCATCTGCTAAAAGTATTGTAGTTGAATAATTCAAATCGTGAATTTCTAAAATACTTCTTCCTAATGATATTGCTTCAAAATAATTTCCTGCAGCCAAATGCAATTCAAGCAAGCTTGTTTCAAGAACAAGATTATTTGGATTTTCTTTAATCAATTCTCTAATCAGCTCAAAGGCTTTATTGAACTCTTTATTTTCTTTATGAGCTAATGCCAAACCATACTTATTAGATATTAAGGTTTGATCGTTCGTAGACTTAAGGTTCTTTTTATATCTCTTAATCAACTTATTTACGTTTTGTTCAGACCAAATTTCTACTCTTTTTTGCATTAGGTAGAAATCGATATTATCTCGATAGTTATTTTTACTTGATTTGGGAAGATTATCTGCTCTCACTCTCATGTCAGATAATCTTTCGCTTGGAAGAGGGTGTGTCATAAGATATGAAAATTCTTCTGAACTTTTACTTTGATATTTATCTTGCATTCTCTGAAACATAGAAGTCATATCATCAGGATTAAATCCAGCCTTCACGAGATTATTGAATCCAATCCTATCTGCTTCTTTTTCGTTACTTCGGGTAAAGTTAATTGACATTTGTTGCATTGCTGCAGGAGCTATCAAAATAGCTTCTGGATTTCTTGAAGCCGCAGCAACAACAATACTGCCCAAAACCATCAAGGCATTCGCTAGAGGTGATGACCGGTTTTGAGATCGCGCATAGTGCCTTTGACTCAAATGAGCTAATTCGTGACACATTACTGAAGCCAATTCACCTTCTTTTCTAGTTTCAAGAAACATTCCAAGGTTTATCCCTATGATGCCTCCAGGAGCAGCAAAAGCATTTATCGACTTGTCTTCTAGAACAATAAATTCGAATCTTCTATCTTGCACATCACTATCTTCAGATAACCTATAAAGAAGATCTTCAAGGTAAGTTCTGATCATTGGGTCATCGTGTTCTTGAGCAACTGACCTATACACTGATAGCCAAATTCTTCCTAGATCGTATTCACCAGATAACGATATTGATGAAGATGAGTAATCTCCCAAGACAGGAAGGTCTTGGCCATTCGTGTTTTGCGAAGCTAGAAATGTTGAGAAGCAAAAGGAAATTATTATAAAAAATAATTTATTTTTCATTTTGAAAGTATAATTACACTACATACTATCAACAAATGATTAATTTTCTCAAAAACTTTTTTCAAAACTATTTTTACGATGACGAGCACTACGCTGCTTTATTTTTTCTTATCATTGGCCTTATTGTTTTTTACTTTTTGGGAGGGATATTAGCCCCAATTCTCATAAGCATTCTCATAGCATATCTTTTAAATGGTTTAATGACTTATCTTGAAAAAAAGGGAAATAGTAGAATTTTATCGCTCTCAACAACATTATTTGTTTTTAGTATTTTTTATCTTTCAATTTTTTTCTTTTTGCCTTTTCTTTCAAGACAAATACTTCTTTTAGTCTCAGATATCCCCCAGATTTTTGAAACAGTTAATACATTTTTGTCTTCCCAGTTTAAAAACTACTCAGATATTTTTTCTGAAAGTCAGATAGATGAATTTATAGCAAACACTCTTAACTATATTCCTTCAATATTGCAGAATGCTTTACTTCAACTAAATGCAGGTTTTTCAACAGTAATGAACGCTCTTCTTTATTTGATAATCATTCCTTTTCTAGTCTTCTTTTTTCTTAAAGATAAGACTTTTTTCTTAGAAAATTTAAAAATTTTATTACCTGCTAAAAGAGAATTATTATCTACGATTTGGAAAGATCTAAACCTACAACTATATGGCTATTTAAAAGGAAAAGGTTTGGAAATGCTTATAGTGACTTTGGTTACAGGAATAGTATTTTATTTTCAGGATGTAAATTACTCAATCATTTTAGCAATCCTAATAGGCCTTTCGGTCCTGATTCCATACGTTGGCGCTATTCTAGTAACAATACCCGTAGTAATTATTGGGCTGTTTCAATGGGGTCTTGAAACAAGTTTTTATATCTATATTTTAAGCTATCTTCTGATTCAAGCACTGGACGGAAATGTTTTGATGCCGTTATTGTTGGGTAGGGAGGTAAAGCTTCATCCAGTATATATAATTACTGCAGTTTTAATATTTGGAGGAATTTGGGGTTTTTGGGGATTACTTTTTGCAATACCTATTGCAACTTTTTTGAGAGCTATCTTAGTATCGTGGCCAATAAAGGTGAGTTAACTTATTTTCTATAATGAGTTAAGCACCTCTTCTACATGTCCCTTTAATTTAACTTTTCGCCATTCTTTAGTTAACTTTCCGTTAGCGTCTATTAAAAAAGTACTTCTTTCAATACCCATATATTTTTTTCCATACATGCTTTTTTCCTTAATGACATCAAATAACTTACATATTTTTTCTTCCGGATCAGAAATTAATTCAAAAGGAAAATTGAACTTATCTTTAAAATTTTCGTGAGATTTTAAAGTATCTTTGGATATACCAAAGATCAGGGTATTTTTTTTAGCGAAAGATTTAAAGTTATCTCTAAAATCTTCACCTTCTGATGTACACCCTGGAGTATTATCTCTAGGATAAAAATATAAAACTATATTTTTACCTTGGTAGTCATTTAATTTAAATTCTTTATTGCCAGTCATCTCGGCACTAAAATTTTTTATCTTTAAACCTTCTTTCATTTTTTAATTAAGATTATCTAAGTTATAAAGTAATATTAGCAAATAATAATTTTTTAAAGTATTAAAATGTTAATAAAAGGTTCAATAACTGCTTTAGTTACCCCTATGAAGGAGGATGCGAGCATAGATTATGAATCTCTAAAGAATTTAATAAATTTTCAAATAGATAACGGTATTGATGGCATAGTTGCGGTTGGGACTACGGGAGAATCAGCAACAATAGATTTCGAAGATCACATAAAGCTCATCGAATTTTTTGTTAAAGAAAGTGATAGTCGAGTTCCAATAATTGCTGGAACTGGAGCAAACTCTACTGAAGAAGCAATAATACTTACCAAGGCAGCAAAAACTATCGGAGCTGACGCAGCTTTATTAGTTTCTCCTTACTACAATAAACCTCCTCAAGAGGGTTTATTGCAACATCATTTAAAAATAGCTGAAGAGGTTCAAATTCCTCAAATTCTTTATAACGTTCCCTCTAGAACTGCAAGTTTTATTGAATCTTCTACAGTTTCTAAGCTTGCCAAGCATGAAAATATTATTGGAATTAAAGATGCAACAGGCGAGATGAAAAATTTAGAAGACCTCAAAATTCTTTGCAATAAAGAAATTGATGCGGAAGAGTTTTTTTTATTCTCAGGAGACGATTTTACTTTTTTAGAATTTCTCCAACTTGGAGGTCACGGCACGATTTCGGTCACCTCTAATGTTCTTCCAAGTAAAATTTCTAAAATTTGTGATCTTGCTAAAACAAATCTTTTAGAAGCTCAAAACTTAGAAAGTAGTCTAAGCGAATTGAATGAACTTTTGTTCTCTGAATCTAATCCCATTCCAGTAAAGTGGGCCCTATACAAAATGGGTTTGATTGATAAGGGCATAAGACTTCCATTGGTAGAACTAAACGAAAAATACAAAAAACCTTTAGAAACTTGCTTGAATAGCTTAGGATTATTGGATGAATAGCTTAATCAAGATTTTTGTTTTTCTTGCGCTTGCATCTTGCACTACAAATCTGGTTAACAAAGATGAAAAAGTAAAGCCAAAAATTTCCAGTGTTGAAAAAAATTCCTCAATACTGCTATCGGAAAGGGTTTTAGATGACAGTTCTTTTATTTTGGATAATTATCCTATCCCTGGGGATATTGAGGTCATCTCTGGTGAATATAAGACCAAAAGGCCAAAACAATTATTTTCAGCCGCGGCAATGAACGAAATTAGACTTCATAAGTTAGGTGAAGTTAGGTGGGTTTATCTTGGTTTGGAGCCAAGCATGGTCTGGCCAATGATACTTGAGTTTTTTGAAGGCAGTGAAAGCTTAAATCTTGGGAATGCAGATTCATCCACAGGCATCTTAAGTTCCAAGTCATTTAGCTTTAAAAACCAAAAAACTAAGGTAGAGCTAAAAATTGAACCTGGCTTACAGCAATCTAGTTCAGAAATTTTTGTTTCTCACTTAGCATCCAAAGATAAATTATGGGAAATTATTCCAAACGAAAATAGTAATTTAGAAGCTATTGTAGAAGAGCTATATGATTTTTTATCTTCGACAAGCCCAACCAGCGGTACATCACTTCTTGCTTTAAATCTGAATATGACTAACAAAACAGAAGTCATTACAAATGATTTGGGGCTAAGAGAAATAAAACTCAAAGTAAATTTTGCAAGAGCTTGGGCTTCTACCAGAAGATCGCTAATTCTTTCTGGTTTCAAAATCATTGACGAAGATAGAAATGAGGGTAAATTTTATTTAGAATATGATTTAAGGAGATCTATCTTTAATCCATCTCCTTCTTTATCAAGTGTTCAGGTGTTGGTATCTGAATCAAAAAAAGGAGAATGCACTATTTCTACTAACTTAGGTGTAGATAATATTGATATTTCAGAAGATATAATTTCACAAATCAACCAAGCTTTAACATAA
>MDSV01178489.1_pt1 | contig 15966 bp, 17 predicted proteins | sample 810851 | NCBI WGS metagenome assembly MDSV01 (sample SAMN05326640, study PRJNA326480) | marine metagenome | isolation source: seawater | place: Atlantic Ocean: North East | collected 2012 | reverse complement strand
GAAGCAACTTCATCAAATGAGTCAAATGCTTTTACTCTTTCGTTTGCAGCATAATAAGTAACTTGTATACGTCCATCACTCATATCGCTTAGTCTTTTTGCAAGTCTTTGAGCACCAGTTCCTAGACCAGGAAAATCCCTTGGCCAAGTAGCAACCATTGCCGCTTCTACTCTATCGGCAGCAACAGCTGGAGCAGCTAAAGACGATGCAGCAACAGCAGCAACACCTGTTGCAGCAGCAGCTTTTATAAACTTACGTCTTGAAGGAATTTTTCCTTTTAACGTTTTAGTTTGTTTTGACATATCTCTTCCCCTATTGTTGTTAATTAACTTTTTTATTTAACCATAAATAATTAAGAGAGTCTTAAAAAAAAAGTTTAATTAATTCAACTTTAGGTAGAATGCTTTATTTATAAATATTATTTTTACCTGGAAAATTAGCGTTTACTACATCATGATAATATTTTTTTACTGCTTTTGTAATTCTAACTCTTAAATTTTCATATCTTTTTACAAATTTTGGCGACTTATCAAATAGCCCCAACAAATCTTCTGTGACCAATATTTGTCCATCACAATTTTTTGAGGCTCCTATTCCAATGACTGGGATCTTGGCAAATTTATTAATTTTTTTTGCTAAATTTTCAGTTACAGACTCCAAAACTACAGCAAAAGATCCTCCCTTTTGTACAGATATAAGATCGTTAATAATTTTTCTTTCCTCTATATTTTTTTTTCCTAAAACTTTAAATTTTTTTTCATTAGATATTTTTTGAGGTTGTAATCCAATATGAGACATTACAGGTATTTTGTTTTTCCTTAAAATTTTAATTGATTTAATAATATCATTGCCTCCTTCTAGTTTTAATCCATCACAACCTGTAAGTTTTTTTATTTTTTTTGCATTTTTAAGTGCTAAAGATGGAGATCTTTCATACGTACCCTTGGGCATGTCTACTATCATTATACTTTTTTTAATTCCTTTTCTAACAGCTTTTCCGTGATTAATCATCATATCGAGAGTAACTTTGTTTGTCGAACTTTCGCCATACAAAACCATTCCAAGAGAATCTCCTACTAAAATAATATCGCAAATGTTATCTAATATTTCTGCAATATAGATACTGTTTGCTGTTAAGCATACTAAAGGTCTTTTCTTTAAAATTTTTTTAATTTTTTTCACGGTTTAGATTTTTTTTAATTTACTAAATATTTTCTATACACATTGCTATACCCATTCCTCCACCTATGCACAATGTAGCTAAACCTTTTTTTACTTTTCTTCTTTTCATTTCATGTATTAGAGTTACTAATATTCTAGATCCTGAAGAACCAATTGGATGACCTAAAGCAATTGCTCCGCCATTTACATTTACTTTTTCAACATCCCAGCCTAGCTCATTATTTACTGCAATAGCTTGGGCAGCGAACGCTTCATTGCTCTCAATTAAATCTAAGTCATTTTTACTCCACCCTGCTTTTTTAAGTGCTAATTTAGATGCTGGAATAGGGCCAGTTCCCATTATTGAAGGATCCACTCCACATTGCGCCCAGGAAATAATTTTTGCCAATGGTTCAATTTTTCTTTTTTCTGCATTTCTATTTTTCATCAAACATAGTGCTGCGGCTCCATCATTAATTCCTGAAGAATTTCCAGCTGTTACTGTTCCATTTTTTTTAAAAGCTGATTTTAGTTTAGATAATTTTTCCATTGTTGTATTTTCCCTAGGAAATTCATCTACATTAAAAAAAATGTTTTTTTCTATTTGTACTGGCACTATCTCCTTTAAAAATTTTTTTTCTTGAATTGCTTTTATAGCTTTTTTTTGAGAATAAAATGCAAACTTATCTTGTTCTTCTCTTTTAATGTTAAATTGCTTTGCAATATTTTCTGCGGTTACTCCCATATGATATTGATTATATGCATCCCATAATCCGTCAACTATCATCGTATCTTTCATTTTTTTTTCATCAATTTTTTTATCTTTACTAATATTTATACAATGCGGTGCTTTGCTCATACTTTCCTGACCACCAGCAATAATTATTTCTGCATCTTCACATTTAATGGAATTATATGCTAACGCTACAGAAGCAAGTCCAGAACCACAAACTTGATTGATTGTTGTATTAGTTGTTTTATTTGAAAGTTTTGAAAAAATTGATGCTTGTCTTGCAGGATTTTGCCCTACTCCAGCTGTTAAAACTTGCCCCATATAAACCATATTAACTTCATTATTTTTAAGCCTAGAATTTTCAACACATTTTTTTATAACTGCAGAACCTAATTCTGGAGAAGTTTTGCTTGAAAGTGATCCTTTAAATGATCCAATTGCTGTTCTAAATGCACTGGTTATAACTACATCATCATTTTTCATAATAAATTTTTTGTTTATACACCTGCTGTTTTAAAATATTCTTTAATATTGTCTATAACCAAATTTGCATAGCAGTTATATGCCTTTATCTAATAACTTTCGGTTTTGGTCCTCCTGTATACCAGTCTAATAATTCTACAGTATGTAAAATTGGAATGTTTGTTCCGCTCGATATTTGAATAATACAACCTACATTTCCTGTAGAAATAATTTCTGGAGATACGCTTTCAATATTTTTGATTTTATCATGTAACAATTTTTTCGCTATTTCATTTTGCAAAATATTATAGGTTCCTGCTGAACCACAACATAAATGACCATCTGGAATTTCAAATATATCATTTTTTGTTTTAGATAATAATGCCATTGGTTGGTCATGAACTTTTTGTCCATGTTGCATAGAGCATGCTGAATGGTAAGCGATTTTATATTTTTTTTTCTTTTTTTTTATTTTCAAATTTAAACTTTCATATAAATATTCTGAAACATCTTTAGTTAATTCTGAAATTTTTTTAGCTTTTTTTTTTAATTTTTTGTCATTTCTGAAAATAAATTCGTAATCTTTTAAAGTTGTTCCACAACCAGATGTATTAGATAAAATAGCATCTAAATTACCTTCAATATATTCATCATACCAAGTATTTATATTATTTATAAAATCATTATGGGCAATATCATTTTTTCCAAGATGGTGGCTTAAAGAACCACAACATTTAATTTTTTTTGAAACCACAACTTCAACTCCATGTCTATTAAGGATTCTTATAGTCGCCTCATTTATTTGTGGAGAAATTTCCTTTTGAACACAACCAGTTAACAAAGCTACTCTAGCAGTTTTTTTTTTTGTACTTGCCTTAAATATTTCTTTATTTTTTAATTTTTTTTCTGGAAACGATTTTGGAAGCAAATCCAACATATCTCTTATTTTTCTTGGAAAAATAAAACTGAATAATTTTCCAATTTTTGCAAAAATACTAGCTATCTTAAAATATTTTCCGTTTGTTAGGACTTTAATTAAAAAATTTCTTAAGAACCGATCAAAAAAAGGTCTTTTATAATTTTCTTCAATATATTTTCTGCCGTGGTCAATTAAATGCATATAATTAACGCCAGCTGGACAAGTGGTCATACAACTATAACATGATAGACATCGATCAATATGTTTTACTACATTTGCTGTTGGTTTCGTTTGGTTTTCTAACATGTCTTGTATCAAATAAATTCTTCCTCTAGGACCATCAAGTTCATCGCCAAAAATTTTAAATGTAGGACAAGTCGTATTGCACATTCCACAATGGACACATTTTTTAAATATTTTTTGTGCTGATTTATTATCCTTATCTTTTAGTTGAGTTTCTGAAAAATTTGTTTGCATTAAATATCTCTATACATTTTCCCTGGATTAAAAATCCTTTTGGGATCAAAACTTTCTTTAATTTTTTTTGTTATAAGTAATCTACTTTCATCCATTGTAAACAAGTTTTCTTTAAAACTAAAATTTTCAGATCTTTTTATAACTGTAAGGTAACCTTTAATTTCTAAAACAAATTTTTTAATCTCACTAATTTTCATTTCATCTTTATCTGCAATTTCAACCCAAAACAATGAACCAGACCAATCTATATAATATTTATACTTATTTTTTATAAATTTAATTAATTTTTCATTATTTGAAAATGGTACAACTATCCTTAATAAATTATTTTTAGTTTGACTAAATAATTCAAGATTATTGATTTTTTTCCAAAATAAAATTGATTGATAAACATCTAAAATTGAAGTTTTTTGTTTATTAAGTTCTAATTCTTTGATTAAACTTTTTTTTCTTTCTTCAATTGATTTTTTATCTCCCTCTAATCTAAAAGCTAAAAATGAACCTTGATATTTTAGATCGTTAAATTTAAATATTTGCTTTTTATTTAATTGAAAATTTTTATTATTTGGCTCATCAGGAATATAAACACAGCCTGAAATTTCATTGCTAGAACTTAAAATTTTATCAAATAATTTTGATATCTGTTTTGTTTCTTCTGTATGAATAACAATAGTAGATTGTGAGGATTTCTTTGGTGATACTTTTAAAGTTATTTCTGTTAAAGCAACCAAAGTTCCAAATGATCCTGTAACAATTTTAGATAGATCGTATCCTGTAACATTTTTTACAACTACACCGCCAGATTTTATTATATCACCTTTTCCATTTACACCTCTAAATCCTAATATATGATCTCTTACACTGCCAGTTTTAAATCTTCTTGAGCCAGCAAAATTACACGCAACATAACCTCCTACTGTTCCTCTGTTTGATTTTCCATTATTAATAAATCCAAAATCAATTGGTTCAAAAGCTAACTCTTGATTATTTTTATCCAAAATTTCTTCTACTAATCTCAAAGGAGTTCCTGCCTTAACTTTTATATAAAGTTCTTCAGGAAGATATTCTACTATTCCTGATAAGTTAGAAATATTTAAAGTTTTTGCAGTTTGTAAATTATATCCAATAAACTTTTTAGAATTAGATCCTATAATTTCTATTGGTAAATTTTTTTTATATGCATCCCTAACAATTTCTGAAACATTTTGTTCATCGTCAGGCCTAAATATATTAGAATCTAGGAAGGTCTGGGAATTTTTCTTCACCTCGATGGACATGAACTCTTCCTTCCTCTGCACATTTTCTAAGTATTGGATAAACTTTGCCTGGATTCAACAAGTTTTTTGCATCTAATGATTTTTTAATACTCAACTGCTGTTGAATATCATTATCGTTAAACATTTCACACATTAGTTCTCTTTTTTCAATGCCTACACCATGTTCTCCGGTTAAAACACCTCCTAATTGGACACAAAGTTTTAATATTTCAGCTCCTAATTCCTCTGTTCTTTTAAATTGATCTTTATCTCCGCCGTCAAAAACTACAATTGGATGTAAATTTCCATCTCCAGCGTGAAACGCATTTACAACTTGTAGATTATATTTTTTAGATAATTTTTTTATTTTATTTAAAGCTATAGCCAGTTTACCTCTAGGAATAGAGCCATCCATACAATAATAATCTGGAGCCATTTCTCCACATGCAGGAAAAGCCGCTTTCCTACCAGACCAGAAAGATAGTCTTTCTTTTTCACTTTTGCTTAACTTAAGACTGTTCGAATTATTTTTCTTAGCAATCTCTTCTACTTTTTTTAATAAATTATCAACATCAGATTTGGTTCCATCAAGCTCAACGATCATCAAAACTTCTGCATTTCTTGGATAGCCTGCTTTAGCAAAATTATCTGTTGCAATAATTAAAGCTTTATCCATTATTTCCATTCCAGCAGGTACAATTCCACTTGATATAATTTCCGATACGCAATTGCCTCCATCTTCAATAGTTGGAAAGCCAATTAACGCAGCTCTCACAGTCTGGGGTTTTTTTAAAATTTTAACAGTTACCTCCGTTATTACTCCTAACAAACCCTCTGAACCACATATCAATCCCATTAAATCGTAACCTTCTTGGTCCAAAGTTTTACCTCCAAATCTACAAATAGTTCCATCCATCATTACTATTTCAACGCCTAAAATATTGTTTGTTGTTGTTCCATATTTTAGTGAATGAACTCCTCCAGAATTTTCTGCAACATTTCCACCAATTGAACATGCTAATTGACTTGAAGGATCTGGTGCATAATAAAAACCTTTATGTTGAACAGCATGAGTAATACTCAAATTTGTAACTCCTGGTTGGCTTACAACACATTTATTATGAAAATCTATTTCTAATATTTTATTAAATTTTCCTAGACCAAGCATTATTGCGTCTTGAAGAGGTAAAGCTCCACCCGAAAGACCAGTTCCAGCGCCTCTTGGAATTACTTTAATATTTTCATCATTACAAAAATTTAATATTTTACTAACTTCTTCAGTGTTTTCTGGAAGAACAACTGTTAAAGGAGTTTGTTTATATGCTGCTAAAGCATCTGTCTCATAAGGTTTTAATTCCTGTGAATGACTTAATACATTATCTGGATGAGTGAATTTTTTTAACTTTGAAACTATAAAGTTTTTTCTTCGAATAGTATTTTTATCTATTTTAGGTAAAGCAAGCTGAGACATTATTAATTTAATATTTTTTTAATTTTTTCTAAAGCGTTTAAAATGTTATCTTCAGAAATAGTAAAATTTATTCTTACATTATTTATAGCAGAATTTCCAAAAGCTGTCCCTTGTATTAAAGCCACTCCTGCTTTATCTAAACACTTTTCTGCAAATTCATTTCCATTCATTCCTGTTTCTTTTACATTTGGAAACATAAAAAAACCAGCTTTTGGATCGGTACATTTAATTCCTTTTATTTTTTTTAAACCTTCAAGCATTAAATTTTTTCTATAAATAAATTTATTAACCATGATATTAATCGAATCTTCTGGACCATCAAGTGCGGCTATTGCCCCATACTGTATTGCGGCATTTACACATGAATGGTTATTTACACAAAATTTAAACAAATTTTTTATCAATTTTTGTGGCCACACCCCCCATCCTAAACGCCATCCTGTCATTGCGTAAGTTTTACTCCAACCATCTAATACTATGAGTCGATCATAAAGGTCTGGATAATTTAATAGGGTAGGAAATTCTTTTTTTTCAAAAATTAATCTTCCATAAATTTCATCACTTAAAATTGCTAAATTTGGAAATTTTTTTAAATTATTTGCTAATTTGTCAATCTCTTTTTTTTCTGTAAAGCTTCCTGTTGGATTATGAGGATTGTTAATAATTAACAAACGAGTTTTTTCATTTATAAGAGATAAAATTTTATCTACATCAATATTAAAATTATTATTTTCAACTAAATTATATGGCACTGGTTTAGCGCCTGTATAATTTATCATAGACTCATATATTGGAAATCCAGGATCTGGATAAATAATCTCTGCACCAGGTTCTCCATAAAAAGAAATGGCATAGTGCATAGTTGGTTTACCTCCAGGCATAATAAAAATTCGATCTGGAGAAACATTTACATTATATAAACTTTTTATTTTTCTGCTTACAGCCTCTCTACATTCTATTATTCCATTTGGCACTGTATAACCATTATTCCCATCCCTTAAGGCTTTTATAGTGGCTTCAATTACATGCTCAGGAGGATTTTCAACAGACTGGCCCAGACTTAAATCAAAAATAGTTTTGCCTTCCGCTTGAAGCTTTTTAGTTTTAGCAAAAATATCATAAACGAGCTCTGTACCAAGTCTATTTACATTTTTTGCGATTTTCATAGCATTATTCTTATCTAAAAATAATTTTTGATCTATTAAGTTCTTTAACTGATTTACATCCCATTAAAGTCATGTCTCGATTAATTTCATCTTTCATGTTTTGCAATATAGTTTCGACTCCTTTTTGCCCGCCGGCTGCTAAAGCAAACAAATAACCTTTTCCAAAACTACATGCTTTTGCGCCCATACATAATGCTTTTAAAACATGAGATCCTCTTCTTACCCCGCCATCTAAAATTACTTCTAATTTATCTCCAACTGCATCTACAATTTCTGCAATTTGGTCAAAAGGTGCTCTGGAACCATCTAATTGTCTTCCACCATGATTTGAAATTATTACTGCAGTACATCCAATATCAAAGGCTCTCTTTGCATCATCAACTGACATAACTCCTTTTAATGCAAATGGACCATTCCATTTTTTTACACAATACTCCGCATCTTTCCAGGACATGGATGGATCAAATTGTTCATTAATATAATCAATAATTGATTTATCAATACTAGATCCTTTTTCGGTCATATGAATAATATTTGCTAGTTTAAATTTTTCATTAATTAAATTATTTATGGTCCACCCTGGGTGCAAAGCAAAACTTAAAAGACTTTTTAAAGTTAATTTTGGAGGCGTTGAAAATCCTGTTCTTTTATCTCTTTCTCTATTTCCTGCTACTACAGTATCAACTGTTAAACACATGCTGTTAAAACCAGCTCTCTTGCATCTCTCAATTAAATTATCTGTAAGGCCTCTATCTCTATGAATGTATAATTGAAATAATTTTGGTCCCTTATTTATTTTAGCAATTTCCTCAATGCTCACAGTACTCATTGTGGACGTTCCAAAAATAGTTCCCATTTTCTCTACTGCTTTAGCGGAAGCTCTTTCTCCTTCATGGTGATAAAGACGATGCATAGCTGTAGGAGAAGGAAAAAGTGGAAAATCAATTTTTTGACCTAATACAGTTGTAGATAAATCTATATTATCAACACCTGCCAAGACATCTGGAATTAAATCACATTCATTAAATGCTTCTGTGTTTCTCTTTAAGGTAACTTCATCATCAGAGCCACCATCAATATAATGAAAAATTGGAGAGGGTAATTTTTTCTTCGCTAATTTTCTAAAGTCGTCAAAATTATGACAATCCTTTAAATTCATAAACAAATTTAATTAAATTAAAACTGCTTAAAAAAATTAAACATGTAACTATTGGCTCCAGGATTTTTGTCTCCTAGGCTTGCATTTGAAATATGATTATACGACATGCCAAACATGCTATTTTTTGGAAGATCAAAAGATAATTGTATTTCACTTTTAAACTCAATTGGTGAACCTAGATCTTTTCCATCGCCTTGACTATATATTCCTGGTGCAAAACTTGGTGTTAACTTCAAAGCACCTATATTATAATCAGCTTGTACTCCTGTATAAACATAAAGTGATTGGTCCCCTGTAATCAATCCACCTGTGACAGGAGATAAATTTCCTAAAAAAGTGTCTCTGAAAAGCTCTTCATTTTGATGTTGAAGTCCAAATAGTGCTGATCTTTTTCCGTGATCACTAAAATCAAACATCCCAGTATAAAAATTTAGTTCGGTGTTTTTATTATCTATTTTTTTCTCCTCTGAGAACAGTATATTAGGAGTAAAAAGCAAAAATAAAAAACAAAGTACTGAATTAAATATTTTTTTCATCTATCCAAAGATATACCTAGTAAAACAACTTTAAAAGTTTAATTTTTGTTGATTAAATGAGATTTTTTAACTTTTTATTTAAATTAGCCTAATTAAGAACTAAGAGGGAGATAAAGGGATATATGCTCTTAACTAGGCTATATGTTAATCTAACAACCTTGTATGTCAAACTCTTGTATTAACTATGTTGAAATAATGGCAAACTATTAGTTTGATTGCTTAAAATAAGAAGAGCCCTTTTTTCCTAAAAAAATTTCATTTAATAACGGATGTTTAATTGGTTCGTCAGAATCATCAATTCTAAGATTTTGTTCTGAAACATAAGCCTCATAAGTAATTTCCTCATTTTCTGCTAATAAGTGATAAAAGGGTTGATTTTTTTTTGGCCTAACATCTTCTGGTATTGATTGATACCATTCTTCAGAGTTATTAAATTCAAAATCTACATCGTAAATTACACCCCTAAAGTCGAAATGTTTGTGTTTAACTATATCACCTATTGAAAATTTTGCCGTATTTACAGTCATTAAATATAATTAAAATAAATAAATTTTAAAAAAAATCAACATAAAAATTTTTAATTTTATATAATCATGTTAATATCTTTTTGTGAATAAGCCCTTTGTCAAATTTGTTACAGATTTTGGTCCATTATTAATTTTCTTTACTTTTTACTATAAAAACGGAAAAGATTTAGAAATTGCAATACCTCCATTTGTAATTGCGACTATTTTTTCATTGGCAATTATTTATTTTTTAGAAAAAAAAATTCCATTAATTCCGCTAACAAGTGGAATATTAATTACTTTTTTTGGAGGTTTAACAATATATTTTGATAATCCAGTTTTTCTTTATATGAAGCCTACAGTTATTAATGTATTATTTGGATTTGCTTTATTATTTGGTAAAATTATCCTTAAAGAACCTTTATTAAAAAAATTTTTACAAAACTCAATTAAATTAGATGATATGGGTTGGAGTCAATTAAATACAAGATGGATGTATTTTTTTTTCTTCTTAGCAATATTAAATGAAATTGTTTGGAGAACCCAAAGTGAAGAATTTTGGGTTAACTTTAAAGTATGGGGCCTTCTGCCAATAACTTTTATCTTTACAGCAATGCAAGTCCCTTTATTAAACAAATATAAAATAGATTAAAAATTGAAAAATTTAAAATTAATTATAAATAATTCATATTCAGATTTAAAGGAAGACACATATTTTTTTAATAAAAAAGAACTTAAAATTATATTAAATCTTTATGCTAGAATGGTATCTCTAGGATTTTGGAAAGATTATAATTTTAATATATCTAAAAAAAGTGTAGATTTTTCTATTTTTAAAAGAACATCAGAAAACCCTATATTTAAAATTTGTAAAAACTTTAAACCAAGCAATAAAAATTTTACTTATTACATATCAGATGTAAGAGGAAATATTTTAAGTACATCTGGAAGTTTAGAAATACTTATTGAAAAAATAAAATGGAATAAATATAAAATTGTAAGTTAACCCTATCTTCTTTGACCAAAAAGTCTAAGAAGCATAATAAATAAATTTATAAAGTCTAAATACAGAGTTAATGCACCCATTACTGCTTTTTTTCCTAACAGCTCTCCGCTATCAGATGCCTGGTACATATTTTTAATTTTTTGTGTATCATAAGCTGTTAAACCCACAAATATTAATACTCCTAAAATTGAAATAACAAAATACATCATAGAAGATTTCATAAAAATATTTACTACTGAAGCTATAATTATTCCTATAAGACCCATCATTAAAAATGATCCAAGTTTCGTTAAATCTCTTTTAGTTGTATATCCATAAATACTCATTGTACCAAAAGTTGCTGAAGTTATAAAAAAAACTCGTGCAACACTTGCTCCGGTATAAACTAGTAAAATCCAAGACAATGATAATCCCATTAATCCTGCAAATACCCAAAATACTGTTTGTGCTTTTGCGGCGCTCATATTTTTAATTCCAAAGCTCATATAAAATACTATTCCAAGTGGAGCCAACATTACTAACCATTTTAATCCTGAGAAGAATAATGCATTACCAATGTTTGTAAAACCAGCTATAGCTCCAGAGGAGTCTGTCACCACTGAAAGCTTAAAAGAAATAAGTGCAATGATTCCAGTCAACAATACTCCTGTTGCCATATAATTATAAACTTTAAGCATGTAGGCTCTCAGGCCTTCATCCATTACGACGGTTGACTTTTGTGCTTCTTTGATTTTATTTAAAATATTGCCTTTATTAAAATCCATATGGTTTATTATATAATACTCTTTTACTATTTATTCAAGATATCATAAAAAGCTTAAAAAATATTTAATAATCAATGAATTACAAAAAACTAGGAAATACCAAAATTGATGTAAGCACTATATGTCTTGGAACCATGACCTGGGGTGAACAAAATACCATGAATGAAGGTTTTGAACAAATGGACTTTGCCTTAGATAATGGTGTCAATTTTTTTGGCGCAGCAGAAATGTATCCATCGCCATGTAGAAAGGAAACCTATGGAGAGACAGAAAAAATTATTGGAAAATGGTTTAACGAAAGAAAAAAAAGAGGCAAAGTGATTTTAGCTTCAAAAATTTCTGGTCCTGGAATGTCTTATATCCGTGGAGGAGGTCTTCAATTTTCAGAAAAAAATATATCTTTAGCTATAGAAAAAAGTTTAGAAAGATTAAAAACTGATTATATAGATTTATACCAATTACATTGGCCAGAAAGAAAAACAAATTTTTTTGGAAGATTGGGATATGAGCATAAAGAAAATTCAAATGAATGGAATAGCTTTGAGAAAATATTAATTACTCTAGAAAAATTTATTAAACAAGGAAAAATAAGGTATGTTGGCCTATCTAATGAAACCGCTTGGGGATTGTCAAAATTTTTAGAAATTTCAAAAATAAAAAAATTACCAAAGATGATTTCTGTTCAAAATTCTTATAATTTACTTTGTAGAACCTATGAGGTAGGTTTAGCTGAGATTTCGATTAGAGAAAAAAGTGGATTACTGGCTTATTCTCCTCTTGCTGGAGGATTTTTGTCAGGAAAATATATGAATAAAAATTTACCAGAGAATTCGAGACAAAAATTATTTTCAGAATATTACACAAGATACAGTAAACCTCATGCTAACAATATAGTTGAAAAATACTTTAATATAGCAAAAAAGTTTGGTTTAAATTTTGCTCAAATGTCAATTAAATTCTGTGAAATTCAAAAATTTGTAACATCAACTATTATTGGAGCAACTACTATAGAACAGTTGAAAACAAACATAGAAAGTGTAAATGTAAAGCTAGAAAAAGAAGCAATAAAAGAAATTAATAATGTTCATTTAATACATTCAAACCCATGCCCATAAATAAAATCAAACTTATATATATTTTTATTTTAATAACCTTTTTTTCAAATATTTCCTTTGCAAGTGATAGTTTAAAAAGTATTGGAAAATTTAAAGATTGGGAAGCTTTCTCAATGGTTGAAAATCAAAACAAAGTTTGTTTTGCTCAATCTATTCCTGTTCTTCAAGCACCAAAAAATTATGATAGGTCATCAAGAATTTTTGTAACATTCAGACCTTCTGAAAAAATTAAAGATGAAATAAGCGTTACCTCAGGATATGTATTTAATAATAAAAACAAAGTAACAGCTAAATCAGGAAAAAATAAATATGTATTTTCTACTGTCCAAGAAAATTTTGCATGGTTTCAACAAAATAAGACAGAAAAGAAAATGGTTAAGATCATGAAAAAAGGTTCTAGGTTAATGGTTACTGGTTATAATATGCAAGGAAGCCAAACTATTGATCACTATTCTTTATTAGGTTTTACAAAAGCTTATAATGTGGCTAAAAATTGCAGTTAGTAAATGTCTAAAAAAAAAATTGTTTTAGCCTACTCAGGTGGATTGGATACTTCTATAATTTTAAAATGGTTAAAAGAAAACTATGATGCTGAAGTAATTACATATACAGCAGATATTGGTCAGGAAATTAATAGAAAAAAAATAATTAATAACGCAAAAAAACTGGGTGTAAAAAAAATTGTTATAAACGATTTAAAAGATATATTTGTTAAAGATTACGTTTATCCCATGTTAAGAGGACATGCTTTATACGAAGGTGTTTATATGTTGGGTACTTCTATCGCAAGACCATTAATAGCTAAAGATCAAATTAGAGTTGCAAAAAAATTTAAAGCTTATGCAGTTTCACACGGATCCACAGGTAAAGGAAATGATCAAGTAAGATTTGAACTTGGATATCATTATTTTGAACCAAAAATAAAAATAATAGCTCCGTGGAGAATTTGGAAACTTAAATCTAGAACTGATTTAATTAAATATGCAAAAAAACATGGAATAACGGTTCCAAAAGATAAAAAGGGTGCTTCACCATTTTCAGTGGATGATAATTTATTTCACACATCGACAGAGGGTAAATTATTAGAAAATCCTAAAAATTCAGCCCCTGAGTTTATTTTTCAAAGAACAATCTCTCCTGAAAAAGCTCCCAATAAACCTTTTTATGTAATTATAGGATTTAAAAATGGAGATCCAATAGCAATAAATGGTAAGAAATTATCACCATCAAAACTTTTAAAAAAATTAAACTTTGTTGCTGGAAAAAATGGAATTGGAAGAGTTGATTTAGTTGAAAATAGATTTATTGGAATAAAATCAAGAGGTATTTATGAAACCCCTGGAGGAACTTTATTAATTAATGCACACAGAGCAATAGAGTCAGTAACATTAGACAAAAACACTATGCACAAAAAAGATGAGATAATGCCAAAATATGCAGAACTCATTTACAATGGTTATTGGTATTCAAAAGAAAGATTTAAACTTCAAAAAATAGTTGATAAAAAAAGAAATAAAGTAAACGGATCTGTTAAGCTTAAACTATATAAAGGCAATATTACAATCATATCTAGACAAACTAAAAGTAATGCTTATTCAATGAAAAAGGTCTCTTTTGAAGAAAATAAAACATTTAATAAATCGAATATTGAAAGATTTATATTGAATGCGTCAAGAAAACTCAGAGTCTAAAATAAAAAATTAATTATATATGTGTAATGGTAAAATTTGTAAGAAATGTCCAGTTATTTGCAGTCATTATAATTTTAGTAAGCACAATACTTGCATTTCTTTTTGAAATTTTGAAAATGTATGATGCCAAAGAAATTACATTGGCTGATCTTTTGCTAATGTTTATTTATATAGAAGTTATAGGCATGATTAGACTTTTTTGGGAAAGTAAATCAATAAGGATAACCTATCCTTTGCTTATAGCTATAACAGCACTAGCTAGATATATAATTTTACAGGGTAAAGATATGAATCCTGAAATTTTAGTTTACGAAGCTGGAGCAATATTATTAATTTCCATATCTATAGTTATTTTAAAATTAAGAAACAGCAAAAAGTTAGGGCTAGATAAAATAAAATCAGGCATAGAAGCATAGTTAAAAATGTCTGCAAAATATGTAATTTTTGGAGCAACAGGTTCGATTGGCTCAAATCTTACTTTACAATTACATAAAGATAAAAAAGAAGTTTTTTTAGTTGGTAGAAATGAAAATAAACTTAATGAATTATCATCTAAAACAGGTGCCGATTTTTGTATCGTAGATGTTTTAACAGAAAATTTTACAGATAATTTAAAAAATAATTTAAAAAATATTGATATTGCAGGTATAGCTTATTGCATAGGATCAATTGATTTAAAATCCTTAAGAAGTACTAAAAGAGAAGATTTTGAAAAATGTTTTAATTTAAATTTTTATCCAATATTAGATTTAATAAAATTATACCAAGAAAATTTGAAAAAAAATAATGGATCAATAGTACTATTCTCTACAGTGGCTGTTAGAAAAGGATTCTCAAACCACAGTATAATTTCATCAGTTAAAGGAGCAATTGAAGGGCTGACATTATCTCTAGCTTCTGAGTTTGCACCAAAAATTAGAGTAAATTGTATAGCTCCGAGTATAACTAATTCTAAAATAGCTGAACCTCTTTTAAAAAATAAACTAATGGCAGATAGTATTGCTAAAGCTCACCCTATGAAAAGAATTGGTGATGGAAAAGATGCGGCGGCAATGGCTAAATTTTTGCTTACAGAAGAAAGTTCTTGGATAACGGGACAAATAATTGGTGTAGATGGTGGACGATCATCTTTAAGCTAATATAAAAAATCTAACTAAGACATAATGAACTTTGAACCATCAAGAAGCTTTGCTATTGAAAAATTAAATAATTTTATTGAAAAGAATCTTATAGAATATTCCAAACTAAGAAACTTTGATTATGGACCAGATCAAAGAACAAATATTTCTTGTCTATCTCCGTATGTATCTCATGGAATTATTAGTGAAAAAGAAATAATAAACAAGTGCTTAAAAAAATATTCATTCACAAAAAATGAAAAATTTATTCAAGAAGTTTTATGGAGAATTTATTGGAAAGGTTGGCTTGAATTAAGGCCAATTGTCTGGTCAGATTATTTAAAAGATTTAAAAAAAATAAAAGAAAATTTTAAAGATAATCAAAACTATTTAAATGCAATTAAAGGTAAAACAAATATTGAATGT
>MDSV01096492.1_pt1 | contig 15967 bp, 15 predicted proteins | sample 810851 | NCBI WGS metagenome assembly MDSV01 (sample SAMN05326640, study PRJNA326480) | marine metagenome | isolation source: seawater | place: Atlantic Ocean: North East | collected 2012 | reverse complement strand
TGATTGGAATTAGTCTTCTTAAAGTTGGATTTAAGTATGCTGGTGGTGGAGTATGGTTAATGAATAATAAACCAGAAATTTTTGCAAATTGGCATCATTTAACAATAGCCGGTACAGTTTTAATAGTGGCACTTATAACCAATCTTAAAGGAAAAGGAATGGCATCTGCAGCCTCTATTCTAATTGGAATAATTGCTGGTTTCATAGTTGCAGCTATGCTTGGTGAAGTTAGATGGGAAAAAATTGCTGCTGCTGATTGGTTTGCATTTCCAATGCCATTACAATACGGAATAGACTTTGTATGGGGTGCAGTAATATTAATGTTATTTATGTCTATAGTAACAACAATTGAAACTATTGGAGATATTAGTGCAACAACAATGGGTGGAGCAAATAGAGAAGCTACCAATAAAGAACTTTCAGGTGGTATAATGGCTGATGGAGTTGGAACAGCTTTTGCATCAGTATTTAATGCAATGCCAAACACTTCTTATTCACAAAACGCAGGTTTGGTCGCTTTTACTGGAGTGATCAGTAGGCATGTGGGTACAGTTGCTGGTGTTATTTTAATATTGTTAGGTTTATTCCCAAAACTTGGAGGAATTATAGCTGCAATGCCAGACTCTGTTATTGGTGGAGCTGCCATTATTATGTTTGGATTAATTGCTGGGGCAGGAATTAAATTAATTTCAAAATCAGAAATGAACCAAAGAAACATTTTAATATTATCATTATCTTTATCTTTTGGAATAGGTCTTTATGCATTTCCTGAGTTTGTCGCACATGTACCAGATTTAGGAATTAAATTAGGATTATTGCTTACAACAGGTTTGATACCTGCTGGATTGTTGGCATTTATTTTAAACGCAACTTTACCTAAAAAAAGTAAATAATTTTTAAAACTTGTGGGGAGAAATCCCCACAAGTAAGGTTTAACACTTATTTGATTTCAATAAGTTTTTTCTTTTTATATTCAGGTACAATTCTTTCACAAGCAACTGTCAAAAGACCATCTTTTAGTTCTGCACCATTTATTTTTACATCATCAGCAATTGTAAATGATCTTGCAAATTGTCTTTGAGAGATTCCCTTGTGAATAATTTCACCATCTTCATTTTTATCTATTGGTTTATTAACTTGTTTTGTTCTTACTGTTAATAAATTATCCTCAAACTCTACTTCAACATCTTTTTTATTAAAACCAGCTAAAGCAACCTCTATTGCATAGTTATCTTTTCCAGTTTTTCTAATGTTATACGGCGGGTAGTTTGATTGCATAGTTAACCCTCCATTTCCTAACATATTTTCGAATTGATCAAACATGTCATCAAAACCGATTGAAAATGGTCTTAGTGAGTTAAATATAGATAGATCCTTACTTGTCATAGTTTCCTCCTTTGTTAGCAAGGTTAATTAAGTAAGTCCCATTAGGCAACTTACAAAATATAGATAAGAATTATTTTTAAAAATTCAAGGGTGTTTAATTTTTTATATTAGCATTCTTAAGTATAAAACTAAATTCTTCTGCTAATTCTTTTATAGCGTTATCACGACCTGATGCACCCCCGTGGCCTGCTGCTTCTAGTTTACATTTTAATAATTGAAAATTGTTATCAGTTTTTAAATCTCTTAATTTAGCAATATATTTTACCGATTCAGAATATAAAACACGATTATCAAAAATAGATGATGTGATAAACATCGGAGGGTATTTAGTTTTGTGCAAATTATTATACGGTGCATAAGATTGAATATATTCAAAATGTTCTTTATATTTTTTAGGATTTCCAAAAACTTCAAATTCTCCAGGAGTTAATGGTAGTTTATCATTTAAGGCAGTTGTTAAACAATCAACGTAAGGAACCAAAAGTAATGCAGCGAAAAATAAATCTGGTGCTAAATTAATTACAGCACCTCCAGTTGTGCCACCTGCACTTCCACCATAAAAAGCCAAACCACCTCTATAAGTATAATTTTTATTAATAAGATGTTCTGCACAAGAAATATAATCTTTAAAAGTATTTTTTTTGTTCATCATTTTGCCTTCTACATACCATTTCTCACCAAGTTCCCCACCACCTCTTACGTGAGCAATAGCGAAGATAATACCTCTATCAACTAAACAAAATCTTGATGAACTAAAAGACACTGGAACGTTGTGTTTATAACACCCATAAGCATATAAAAGTAATTTTGATTTACCATTTGTAACTGTATTTTTTTTTCTAACTAATGTTATTGGAATTTTTCTACCATCATGAGAGGTAGCACTTAACCTCTCAACTATATAATCATCTGGATTATGCCCAGATGGAATTTTTATTTCTTTTAATAGTTTTTTTTTTTTAGTTAAAATATCATACTCAAATATTTTTCCAGGACTTGCAAGACTATCCCATGAAATTCTAATTTTTGATGTATTTGTATTTTTTTGAATAAGAGAAAACCCAGGTGAACCAACTGGTTCATCTGAAAAAATTATTTCTTCCTCATGATTTGTTTTAATATTTCTTACAAAAACCTTTGGTATCGCATTAGAACTTACAGCTCTTAAAATATAATCATCTAAAAAATCTAATCCACCAATTATAGTTTCTTTTTCTGGCGGAATAAATATATCTGTATTTTCAATATTGTTATGTTTACACTTTAAAATTTGATAATCAGGTGCATTTTTATTTGTTTGAATATACCAATCTCCTTTCCAACTATCAATTGAGTATCTTATTCCTTTCTCTCTTTTTTTAAATAATTGAGGTTTAATTTTTTTTTCGTTTGCTAAAAAAAATATTCTTCTACCGTATGAGAATCTGAAGTAGAAATTACATAATATTTTTCATCTGAAGTTAAGGATATACCTACTGAAAATGTTATATCTTTTTCTTCAAATACTAAAATATCTTTTTTAATTGAGGTACCTAAAGTATGTTTATATATTTTTCTACTTCTATGATATTCATCAAGAGATGTATAAAAAAAACTTTTATTATCTAAACTCCAAGTAATATTTCCAGCGGTATTTGGAATTTTTTCATTTATTATTTTATTTTTATTAAGGTTTTTAATTAAGATATCATAATATTCTGAACCCTTTAAGTCTAACGAATATGCCATCAACTTATCATTAGGGGAAACTGATATAGAACCTACATCAAAATATTTTGATCCACTCGATTTTTTTTCTTTGTCTCCATCAAAATAAATTTCTACTTTTTCAGAACCAATTTTTTGTCTTAGTCTCTTACTGTAATTTCCAGTTTTAGTAGTTTTAGACCAGTAGTAATATTGTCTATCTTTATATTTTAAAGTTTCATCAGCTAATTTTATTTTTGATTTTATTTCTACAAATAATTTTTTTTGAATAGCTTTGGTATCATTAAAATATTTATCAGTTAGTTTATTATTTTCATTTAAAAATTTTTTTACTTCTGGTAAAAGTTTTTCAGGTTTTTGTAAAACTTCAATAATATCTGGCTGATCTACCCACGAATAGTCATCCTCTATATTTAAACTGTGATAATTTTTGCTAGATCTTTGTTTGCGTAATTTAGGTATAGTCATGTAAAAAAACTTTTTATATGAATTTACTTTTAATTGGAACAATTTTAATTGGTATTTTTTTATTTATTACTTGGTTTGCCAAAACATCAAGTAAGAAAATTTCAAATTCAATTCGTATATTAATTATATTTTTAATTGTTATTACAATAATTTTAATGGCTTATGCTGGGCGATTTATCTTTTCTCTACCATTTATGCTTTTTATATTACCATTGATTAAATCTAAAGCTGGACTGACCTTAATTCAATTATTTAGACTCTGGAGCTTACTTAGAATGTTAAAAAGGACAGGTAGATTTAAATTTGGAGATAATAATTTTTCAAAATCATCAGGTAATATGTCCCTGAAAGAAGCATATAACATTTTAGGTCTTGATATTAATAAAAAATATAACGAAATAGAAATTAAAAAAGCTCATAAAAAAATAATTTCAAAAGTTCATCCTGATATAAGTCCTGAAACAGCAAAATTAGCATCTGTAGTTAATGCAGCAAGAGATATTGTCTTAAAAAGTTTATAAATTTAAAATTTGTATAGCTTTTTTATAGATTGTTTCTGGATTAATTCTTTCTTTACCCAAAGTATTATGAGTTACGTTTTTTTCCCCTTCTGGAATTATAGGAAACATTTTTGGACTATAACTTCCATACAATAATGGAGTATCAGACATTAACACGATAGTTTTAACATCAAGTGCAGCTGAAATATGGCTAAAGCTTGTATCATTTGATACTGCCAAATTGCAATTTTTAATTATTGGTAAAGTTTCTGAAATATTCATTAAACCAAGACTGATACAATTTTCTTTATGATCAGATTCAATAATTTTATTAATAATTTTTTGTTCAATATTATTTTTACCAGCAGCTAAATAAAACTTACAATTTTTTTTCTTACTAATTAAATCCATAAATTTTATAAATTTTTCGACTGGTATTCTTTTTGTAGGGCCCGAACCTCCTATACCTAAAAGTATATGACAGTAATTTTCACTAAATACATATTTTTTTTTTATTTCTAAAATTTTATCATTATTAATATCAAGAGAGGGATTACTTTCGATATCTTTATTTATGCTTTCTTTTATAAAACTTTTTGCAGTTTCAACAATATTCTGATTTTTTTTTTTAAATAGTGGATATTGATATCTATCTTTTATTCCAGCAAGCTTAGAAATCAAGGCATAACGTGCTGATGAATTAAATATAAAAGATTTTGTAAAATTTTTTTCTCTTAAATCTTTAATTAAATTAATTACCCCAGATGCCCCATGATGTCTTCCTATTTTATTTTTGTCATCTCTATCTAATGTAATTATTTCGTCAATATATGGACTATCTTTTAATAAATCTTTTGCTCTTGTATTTTCTCTTACCAATAAACTTATAGGTGTATTATATTCTTTAGAAATAGAAAAAATATAGGGCAAAAATATAATTAAATCTCCAATACCCATACGATTTTGAATAACTAAAACTTTCATTTTTTTTTATTTTATAATACTTTTATATAAAAAAATCGGAATAAAATATGGCAATTTCTAATGGAGTTTATGCAGCTGGTTTAAGTGTAATTAAAGATGACTTCTCTTTAGATATAGAGTCAACGATCATACACGCTGAAAATTTAATAAAAAATGGACTATCTGGGGTATTTTTTTTTGGAAGTACTGGAATGAGCCAATTAATATCTTTGAAAGAAAAAAAGAACTTAATTACTAAGATTGAAAAGCATAAAAATAAAAAAAATTTTTTTTTGGGAACAGGAAATAATTCATTAAATGATAATCTAGATATAATAAATCATGGTATTGAAAAAGGTTTTGAAACTTTCTTGCTTATGCCACCTGCTTATTATCCCAAGACTGATGATGGAGTTTATAATTTTTATAAATTGATAATAAAAAAATATCCTCAAATAAAAATAATTTTATATAATTTTGAAAAACTAAGTGGATATTTATTTTCAGAAAAAGCAGTTAAAAGATTAGCAAATGATTTCCCCCAATCAATAATTGGATGTAAAGACTCAAGTTATAATCTCTATGAAAATTTGAAAATTAATAATTTTTTTATGTTTCCAGGCTCAGAAGCTAAGCTTTTAAAGGGACTTGAGTTAGGTTGTTCCGGAGTAATAAGTGCAGTGACAAATGTAACCCACACAATGGCTAAAAAAGTTTTTGATGATTTTAAAAATAATAATCAGCAAACTGTAAATTCAAAATTAATTAAAGTACGAGGAGTGTTTGATAAATACCCTCTCATATCAGCTTTACATAGTTTTTTATCAGTAAAAGAAGAAAAATATAAAATAGTTTTACCACCTCTTACACTTCTTGATATAAAGGAAAAACAGGAACTATTAATAGCGCTTAAAAAAATAAATTTTTTAGCAGAAACAATGTTGGCTGCATAGATTATGTTAGTTGCACGATTATTTTCAAAAATATATAAAAAAGGAGGAATAGTATTAGTTGATTATACAGGACAAAAATTTATTTGTGGCGATCCAGATAAAGATAAACCTTTAACATTAAAAATATTAAATAAAAAATTAAATTGGAAATTCTTAATAAATCCTGATCTTTCTTTTCCTGAAGCTTATATGAATGGAGAAATTGTAATTGAAAATGGATCTTTACTAGATTTTCTAAATTTGACATTTGAAAATTTAGGACGTCAAGAAATTAATACATCAGGTTATTTATTTAAAAAAATTTTACATACATGGAGATTTTTTACCAATTATAATTTTCCTGGAAAATCAAAAAAAAATGTACAACATCATTATGATATAGGGGAAGATTTATATGATTTATTTTTAGATAATTCACGACAATATTCATGTGCTTACTGGAAATCTTCAGATGAAACTTTAGAAGATGCACAAAAAAATAAAATTAATCATATTATTAAAAAATTAAACTTATCTCCAGGTCAAACAGTTTTAGATATTGGTAGTGGATGGGGGTCAATGTGTTTTGAAATAGCAAGACAATCAGAATGTGAGGTTACCGGATATACTTTAAGTAAAAATCAATATGAATATTGTGTAAATAAAGCTAAGGAATTAAAATTAGATAATCAATGTCATTTTGAACTATCAGATTACAGAGAAATTAAAGGTAAATTTAATAGGATAGTATCAGTTGGCATGTTAGAGCATGTTGGAAGGAAATTTTATAAAACCTTTTTTAAAAAAATTAATGATTTAATGACAGATGATGGTTTAAGTCTAATACATACTATAGGTTCTGTAGATCCCAAAGGACCTCCACAACCATTTATAAATAAATATATATTCCCAGGAGGTATAGTTCCAAGTGGTAGTGATCTTATAGATTCAGTTGAAAAAACAGGATTAATTTTATCTGATATGGAGAGCTTAATTTTGCATTATGATAAAACTTTAGAGGCATGGCTAGAAAGATTTTTAAAAAATAGAGAAAAAGCTAAGAGAATGTATTCAGAGAAATTTTGTAAAATGTGGGAGTTTTATCTTGCTAGCTGTTCTGCAGCGTTTAAGTATAGAGATTTATTGGTTTATCAACTTCAATTGGTTAAAGATTTTCAATCATTGCCCAATAATCGAAGGGATTATATTTATTCTTAAGATAAACATAAATATAATATAATAAACAGTAAATGACAAAAAAGAAAAAAAATATTAAAAAAAATTCTTTAAAAATCAAAAAAGTAAAAAGTGTTAAAAAGATTAAAAAAGTAAAAAAAGTTAAAAAGATTAAAAAAGTAAAAAAAGCTAAAAAGATAAAAAAAATAAAAAAAGTAAAAAAAGTAAAAAGATTTAAAAAATCTAAAAAGGTAAAACAATCAAAAAAAATAAAAAAAGTAAAAAGATTTAAAAAATTTAAAAAAGTAAAACAACCAAAAAAAATAAAAAAAGTAAAAAGATTTAAAAAATCTAAAAAAATAAAAAAAACTAAAAAAATAAAAAATATTAAAAGAGATAGTATTAAAAAAAAAATTATTGATAGTTTAAATATAAAAAACGTTTTATTTAATTTTTTTAAACCAATCTTAGACAAGTATAGTAATTATTTTGAAGATAGAAAAAGAGCAAAATTAAAAAAAATAGAAGAAGAAAGAAAAATAAAATTATTTCAAATAGAAAAAGAAAGAAAAGAAAAAGATAAAAAGATTAAAGAAGAAGAGAAATTAAGAATATACATAAAAGAAAAAGCTCTAAAAGAAGAAATTAAAATTGCAAAAGATAGAGATAGAGATATTAAAAGTTTTTTAAGAAAAGAGCAGGCAGAAATCAGAAGAGAGCAAGCAGAAAGACAAAAGAAGTTTTTGGCTGAATTAAAAATAGAGAAACAAATTGAAAAATTTCAAGTAAGAGAAATAAAGGAGCTTGAAAATTTAGAAAAAATTTCTTTAAAAGAAAAAAGAGAAGACTATGCTGGTTTACAATTAAGAATAGAAAAATTAAAAGAAAAATATAGAGCAATAAGAGATGAGAAAATAAGAGAACGTGTTGAAGCTCTGGGTGTCAAAATACAAGAAGGGGATGATAGAGAAGCATTATTAAAAAAAGAAAAAGAATACAGAATTGAAAGACAGAAGATTGAAAATTGTTTAGAAAGTTTTTATAGAAGTTCTGCAAGTTTATGTTTTCAAATTAATAAGCGCTATATTCCTAAACACAAATCCATTTTAAGATGCATTGATAGAAGATTCGAAAATGGTGAGATATTTATAAAATGGGATGATAGTCCACAAGAAGATTGGCTGTTACTAATTTATATTAAAAATAATTTACCTAAAGATGGAGTCGTAATTGAAGATAAATCTAACCCTGAAAAAAATATATCACATGAGTTTAAAACTAATGAAATTTTTAAAGCCTCAGATGTAATGGTAGATTCTTTAACACAACTTCTAGAACGTGAAAGATCAAAGAAAACTAATTAAAAATATATAATAATTTAAATTTCTAATTCTTTAATTAGTTTTTTTAATTCAATTATAATTTTTCCTGACTCTATCAGAGGATATATTTCTTTTGCAGCTTTATAGCTTTTTATTGCCTCTTCATATTGATTTAGATTAATATAAATTAATCCCATTCCAGAAAGAGCTCCAAAATGCCTAGGTTCTCTTAATAGTGTTTCGTCAATATCTTTAAGTGAATTTTCATAATTACCCATAAGAAAAGATACGGTAGCTCTTTTATTCCAACCCTCAGCCCATTTAGGGTCTTTTTCAATTATTTTTGTAAAAATTGAGTATGCAGCAATATAATCACCATTACTCATATGTTTAGTTCCTAATGTCATTGCTTTAGTTAATTTTTCATTACTATTATGTTCTGACCAAATATCCCATATTTTATTTTCTATTTTTTTTGCGTCATAAATATATTCTGCATTTTTTAACTCTATAAACAGATCCTTAAGATTTATTTTTTTATCAATTATTTCTGAATTTAACGAGAAGCTAGATAAAATAAATATTAAATTTAAAAAAAATATTTTTCTTATTTTATTCATTTACAAAAATAGAAACTCCTCTAGAATTTAAATCAACATCATATTTTTTAGTTGCAGGTGGAAATGCTCTTTGCGAGCAATCTAATCTATCACATCTTCTACAAGATACTCCAATAGGTATCTCGCTCTTTTTATCTTCAAGATTCATACCATCAGAATAAACCATTTCTTTTGCATATTTAATGTTACATCCTAAACCAATAGATAGAAGACTTCTTGCCTCCCCATACTTTGCTATACCTTTTTCCACTGTTCTTGCTAAACAAAAATATGTTGAACCATCAGTCATTTTAGAAACTGCTGTATGAATTATATTTGGATTTGAAAAAGCTGTAAAAACATTCCAAAGTGGACAAGCTCCAGAGGATCTAGGTAATTCAATACCAGATAAAGAAAATCTTTTTGAAACATTTCCACTTCTATCAACTCTAATTAAATGAAGAGGGATACCTTTCATATTAGGATTATTTAAACTAGTTGCTCTATGAACAACTTGTTCAAATGATACAGCAAATGAATTTTGAAGTAACTCAAGATCATATCTAAAATGTAGACATTCTTGAAAAAATTTTTTGTAATCCATTATAATAGCAGCTCCAGTATAATTTAACAAAGCAACGTTTGCCACTTTTCTTGAAACTTCTGTTGGGAAAGAAAAATCATCTAAATAATCTTTGATTATATCTGAAGCCCCCATTTGAGCTACTTGATTTGCAGCAAATAATTTTCTAGTTTCCAAAGAAGTGAATTCTGATAGATACATTTCTTTTTTTTCTGGATAATAAATTTTAGTAAATAGTTTTTCTTTTGGAGCAACATCTTTTACAGTTAAATTATATTCAGAATTTAAAAAATCACAAAGAGAAGAATATTGAACTCTATTTTGTGTTTTTACTTTATCAAATATTTTATTTGCAAAACTCTCTAATTCTGGAAAGTAATTATTATTTTTTTGAATGAATTCACTCACAATTTCTCCAGGAAAAGATGTTTTATTTCCTATCATTTTTTTTTCTAAATCATCTCCAATTTCATTATCTCTTTCGTTATGGTCATTAGCCAATCTAATAAGTGCTTTTGCTATTTTAGGATTCGTCTTCACCACTTCATCAGCTTCTTCTGGCCTGATATCTAGATCTTCAAGTAAACTAATATTAAAAACATCTTTAGTTTGATTTTCTAAACCAGGATCTATTTTTCTTGTTAGATCTTCGTTACTTAATTCAAGATGTTCTTGAATTAGTAACATTAAATCTGCATTTGGTTTTCTTTCATTGGTTTCAATTAAAGATAAAAAAGCTGGAGAAATACCAAGTTTTTTTGCTAATTCTTTTGATTTTAGGTTTTTTTTCTGTCTTTTTGCTCTAATTATTGAGCCATAGTTGAACGTTTTTATACTCATATTGTAAATTTAAATTTATTGTAAATAATTTACAAATAAAAATACTAATAATTTACAAGGTTTACAAGAAAAAAATAGACTTTGTAAATATTAACAAATATAAAATTTATATGACTAAAACAAGCAAAAACACACAAAATAGACAAGAAAACCAAAGATCAGACGGTTCAGATTTAAGACAGTCTAGTCAATCAAGCTCCATCTTCAGTAGACACGATGATGTGTGTTTTTTCGATCAAGATCCTTATCAAGAATCAAGAAAAGACTAAATCAATTAGTTCTAAAGTCTAAAATGGAATTTTAAAATGACAGCAAGTGCAAAAGTATCTTATGATTTAAAAAGGTTCGCAGGTATAAAAAGAGATTATACTCCCGAAGAAGTAGATAGATTGAGAGGTTCAATCAAGATTGAACATTCTATGTGCAAAAATCAATCAAAAAAATTGTGGGAACTATTAAATTCAGAACCTTACGTAAATACTTTAGGTTCTTTATCTGGTAATCATGCCGTTCAACATGCTAAAGCAGGTTTGAAAGCAATCTATTTAAGTGGATGGCAAGTTGCAGCAGATGCTAATAGTGCTGGAGAAATGTATCCAGATCAATCTTTATACCCTTATGATAGCGCACCAAAGCTAGTTGAGTCCATGAATAATGCTTTGATTAGAGCAGATCAAATTCAACATATGGAAATAAGCGATGGTGATATGAATTCTAAAAATAGAGTAGATTATATGTTGCCAATTATTGCTGATGGTGAGGCTGGGTTCGGCGGTCCTTTAAATGTATTTGAATTAGCAAAGAAATTTATAAAAGCTGGTGCCGCAGGTGTACACTTTGAAGACCAGCTTGCAAGTGAAAAAAAATGTGGTCATATGGGTGGAAAAGTTCTTGTACCAACAGGTACTATGATTAAGAATTTGAAAGCTGCAAGATTAGCAGCTGATATTGCAGATGTTCCATTAATTATTTTAGCACGAACAGATGCTAATGCAGCAAAACTAATTACAAATGATCATGATGAAAATGATAAACCATTTTTGACAGGCAAAAGATCTCCAGAAGGTTTTTTCTATGTTAATCAAGGTATTGATCAAGCAATATCTAGAGGTTTAGCATATGCACCTTATAGTGATTTAATTTGGTGTGAAACAGCTCAGCCAAATCTTGAAGAAGCAAAAAAATTTGCAGATGCAATTCATAAAAAATTTCCAGGTAAACTTCTTGCATACAATTGTTCCCCATCTTTTAACTGGAAAAAACATTTATCAGATGAAGAGATTGCCTCTTTTCAAGTTAAAATTAGTGAAATGGGTTATAAGTTTCAATTTATTACTCTGGCAGGATTTCATACTCAAAACCTTGCGATTTTTGAGTTAGCAGAACAGTATAAACATAAAGGCATGACTGCATATTCAAAAATACAACAACAGGAATTTTCTCGAGAAAAAGATGGATATACAAGTGTCAAACATCAAAGAGAAGTAGGAACTTCTTATTTTGACGCTGTTTCAAATACAATTAGTTCAGGTGAAAGCTCAACTACAGCAATGGAAGGCTCAACAGAATCTGAACAGTTTTAAGTATTTTTTAATTTTTGTATTTGATCCCAAGCAGAATTTATAGATCTCATTTTCTTTTTACTTTCTTCTAAGACTTCTTCAGGAACACCTTTTGCAACAAGAACATCTGGGTGATGTTCTTTAGATAATAATAAATATTTTTTTCTTATATCTTGTAAATTATCTTCTGGGTCACAACCCAAAACTATGTATGGATTAAGTTTATCAGATCCTTTTCTACTTTCTAGAATACCCATAAATTGATTTTCGTTAAGTTGTAAATTTTTTGCTATATCTTTAATTAAATTTGTTTCTCTTACATCAACCCCATCACTTTCGCTTATATATAAAAGTATATTTATTATTTCTTCTTTGACTTGCGGAGCATTAGCAAAAACTAAATTTAATTGGTTGCAATATTCTTCATATCCTGAAGATTCTTTGGCAGCTGCGTTAAATAATTTTCCAACATTATCTATCTCATTTTCAGGAATTTTTAACTTATCTTTAACAGCTAATAATTCAGCTTTTGAAATTTTACCATCAGCACGACATACTTTTGCAGATAATACAATTATAGCAACTGCAAAAACTTGCTGTGGTTGCGCATGGGTTCCAAAGCCTCCCAGCCTTGCTTTAGATGAAATTTTAGATCCTATTATTGATCCAATTATGATGCCAAATGGGCCTAACAGTGACCAGCCAATAAAACCTCCAATAACTCTTCCCCAAATAGACATATAAAAAATAATATAAAGTAGATGTGTGCGAAAATCAGCAATTGAATTAAATAATATTAAGACTAAATATATCAAATATATGACTAATTTTTTCAAAAATTCTGATTTAACAAGAAGCCAAGCAGAAACTATAATTAATGATACATTGATAAGCAAAGATGATGGAGAACTTTATTTACAAGATTCTGTTGTAGAATCTATTACTTTGGATGATCAAAAAATTAAGAATACAAGTTATTCAAAAACATATGGAATGGGATTAAGAGGTGTTATAGACGATGTTGTAGCTTATAGCCATACCAATTCAGTTACAAAACAATCACTTTTAGATGCTTCTAAAAACATCAATTCCACACTAAGAAACTTTAAGTCTAAACATCATGATAAGTCTATTAGAAAATCAAATGAAAATTTATATAGTGACCATAACCCAATAGACGCTAAATCTTTAAAAGAAAAAATACAGCTATTACATCAAGTTGATCAATATTTAAGATCAAAAAGTCCATTAGTAAAACAAGTTACAGCAAGTATTACAGCAGAAAAAAAAATTATAGAAATTATTAAATCAGGTGGTGCAACCTTTAGCGACTCTCAACCAACAACTTCTTTTCGAGCATCTATTATGATGCAAAAAGGCTCTAAAAATACTCAAGGAAGTTATGCTAATGGTGGGAGATTTATATTTGATGAGTATATAAATGAAAATAATTGGAAAAAAGTTTGTGATGAAGCTTTTAGACAAGCCGAAAATAATTTAGATGCAAAAAAAGCACCTGCTGGACAAATGGATGTTGTATTAAATAATGGATGGTCTGGAGTTCTATTGCATGAAGCAGTAGGCCATACTTTAGAAGGAGATTTTCTTTATAAAAAATCAACTCTGTTTCATGATAAGATTGGAGAACAAATTGCAAATAATCAAATTACAGTAATAGACCAAGGCAACTATGATGGTGGAAGAAGAGGTTCATTAAATTTTGATGATGAAGCTGAAAAAACACAAAGAAATATATTAATAGACAAAGGAAAATTAGTAGGGTTTATGCACGATAGGTTGAGTGCTAGATTGACAGCTAATAAACCAACGGGTAATGGAAGAAGACAATCTTATCAGCATGCGCCAATGCCACGTATGACAAATACATTTATGATGAATGGTAAATACCCAAGAGAAGAAATGATTAAATCTGTAAAAAAAGGAATATATGTAGATGCTTTAGGTGGCGGATCGGTAGATATAGTTTCGGGACAATTTAATTTTACAGTTTCAAATGCAAGATTAATTGAAAATGGTGAACTTAAAGAAAATGTTGAAGGAGCAACACTTATTGGGAGTGGAAGTGATGTTATAAAAAATATAAGCATGGTGGGAAATGATTTAGAGCTTGATAATGGATTTGGAATGTGTGGAAAATCTGGCCAAACTGTTCAAGTTGGACTTGGCATACCATCATGTAAAGTCTTAATGACTGTTGGTGGATCAAAAGTTTAGTATTTTTATGCTAAAAAATAAAAAATTTTTAGAGGAACATGCTTCTTATTGTGTTGATAGATTAATTAATAAATTAGGAGCAACAGACTGTGAAGTTGTTGTTGCAAATTCAGTTTCTGAAACTGTTGAATATAGAAACCATAAAATTGAGAGCTCAGATAGAAGCGATACATTGGCAATAGGAATTACTTCTTATATAGGAAAACGAAAATCAGGAACTACTCTTAGCTATATAGATAAAGAAAATACAGATAAGATGTTAGCAAAAGTGATCGAAGTAACAAAGATTACACCTGAAGACCAATTTAATGAACTACCAGATAAAGAATTGTTAATTAAAGATTATGAGGATCTATCAATTTTTGATGAAACTGAAATTGATAATCAAGAAAAAATAAAATATTTAAAAGAAGTAGAGGATGAAGCACTAAGTAATGAAGGAATAATTAAAACTAATGGTTCATCATTTAGTCAATCAAAAACTAATTTCATTTTACAAAATTCTCTAGGACTATCTGCTGGTTATAAACAATCTTCTTTTTCATATTACACAGATTTATTAGCAAAAAAAAATGGTTCAGGAACTGAAAGAGATTATGAGTATGATTCAAAAGCATTTGTTAATGAATTAATGAAACCAAAAGAACTAGGAAAAATCGCAGCAAAAAGAGCAATTAGAAAATTAAATCCAAAAAAAACAAAAACTCAGTCGATACCTGTTGTATTTGAACCTAGAATTGCTAATAGTTTATTATCCACTTTATCCTCTGCAATTTCTGGAAGTAGTTTTGCAAGAGGTACTTCATTTTTAAAAGAAAAATTAAATCAAAAAATTTTTTCTAAAGATATTAATATAATTGATGACCCTAGAATAAAAAAAAGTATGTATTCAAAGCCATTTGATGATGAGGGAGTATCTTCAGAAAAAATTTATTTAGTTAAAGATGGAATATTAAAAAATTTAAAATTAGATAGTTATTATTCAAAAATGTTAAATATGAAATCTAATGGAAGATCTTCTGGTTTGACCAACACATATTTTTCAAATGGAAAAAAATCTTATAAAGAACTTTCAAAAAATTTAGATAAATATATATTGGTTACTGAGACTATGGGAGGGTTTGGAAATACTACGACTGGAGAATTTAGTTGTGGTGCTGCAGGAGTTTATTTTGAAAATGGAGATAATTACTCAATTAATAATTTTACATTAGCTGGAAAATTAGATGATATTTTTAAAAATTTAATATTAGCAGATGATTTAAAATTTAAGTATTCAAAAAATAGCCCTACAGCATTTATAAATGAAGGGCTGGTAGTTGGCGGCCAATAGCAATCTCTCTTTGATATTATAATTTATAAAATATGTTTTTATCTATAAAAAATGTTCCTAAAGTTTCCTGGAGCTCAAAAAAACCTTTTAATTTAAAACCAAAAATTTCTACTTTTTTTTTTTTATGTTTTGGATTAGCTTTATTTGGATTAGGTGAGGGATTATTAATAGTTTCTTATACTGGAGCCTCTCCATGGAGCGTCTTAGCACAAGGTATCTCATTAAATGTAGATTTTTCTATTGGAACAATAACTTTATTTATAAGTATTGGAGTTTTAATTTTATGGATACCATTAAATCAAAAACCTGGAATTGGAACAATTCTTAATGCATTAATTATTGCCTTGATGATAGACATTTG
>MDSV01046414.1_pt1 | contig 15968 bp, 14 predicted proteins | sample 810851 | NCBI WGS metagenome assembly MDSV01 (sample SAMN05326640, study PRJNA326480) | marine metagenome | isolation source: seawater | place: Atlantic Ocean: North East | collected 2012 | reverse complement strand
TGATATAGATCCAGTTTCATTTTTCTTTGGTGAATGTTATATACTTCAAATCACAATCTTTAATGTGGTGGAATTGGTTCATGGCATTTCCGTAGTTCTGTATAGGAAATTCATCATCATTGACTTGTGCTTCTATGGTATAGCTTTCAGATTCAGAACTCAAGTTTGTAAAGCGAAAATAGACACCGTTGTGAACGGTATCAATTTTGAGATTTCCTGAGCTTTTTAAAGTTTTGGTCGTTATTCGGTATGTGTACATAAGCTCACTCTTCTCTATTGAAATTTTAATATCACAGGCTTCATCTTGCGACATATAGATTCCGAGATATTTATCTGTTTCATTGCGCTCGAGCTTGTCACTTTTCTTTTTAAAGTGAGTTACAATCAATTCCCTGTTAGTGTCTTGATGATCCTTTGGATGGTCATCACAAGCCACCAAACCAATAATTACGAAAATGGGGATAATGTGTTTCATTTTTCTCATGCGTTCTAATTACGTCTAGCATTCCATCTATGGGGTCTATGTATCCCGAAGGTTTCTGCGCACGACACACATGTTAATACTTAGATTTTTATTTTAAATGTTTCAAATCAGCGGGTTGATATAAAATCACCTTGTCATTTTGAGTGACTTCCAAATTGAAAGGAGGGGTTTCGTCAGTTCCCAGAATATTTACGTAAATCGTATAGCGATACTCTCCATTTGTAAATGTGAAATAGTGATTTCCTCCGCTTCCGTCTGGAGTCCATTCTCCATTGTTAAGGACTAAATCAGGTTTGTTTGATATATTAGAGTCTTTTGACCAAGATGCATATCGATATTTTTGGTTTTCTAAAAGATCAATTCGTACAATGAACTTATCCGTCTCAACAGTATGTATAGGTTTTTTAAATTCCTTCAGTTCGGCATAGAGCAAACTTTTCTCGTCCTCAATCCATTTTTCTTTAAGAGCCTTTTCTTTGTCAGAAGTATGGTTGGTCGTTATAAATCGGCCATCGTAATCTAACCACACAATACCATCTTTAAGCATAATTCCTCTCCATCCAACATCAGACCAATCTTCTTTAATGTTAGAGTTTGCAACCAATGTAGTTAAACGATCATCAAATATTTCTGAATAGCGATTCTTTAGTTCTTGTTTATTGCTTATTGGAGGTATTGGATAAGGTCGTTGAATGGGGTAGGATAAGATTGAATCAAGCTTATCAATATCAGTGTTCTTTATACAGTCCACAAAGTACTGCACCACATCTTCATATTCGGTTTTCGATAACTGCGAGTACCCTTCAGTCAGGCTGAAAATTAAAAACAGAACGGTTAATATTATTTTAGTCATTTTCTTAATGTATGCGAACGGCTAGGCTAAACGCAGGTGACGCGTATAGCGACAATTGACGTTTTAGTCTTTGTTAGTGGCTGTATTTTTTTTCATTATTTCAAATCTATCGAACGTTAAAAGCAAGCTGCTTTTTTCCAAAATGTATAAAAAAACAATATAGTATATGAACACTTCTTCAAACTCTGAAACATTTGAATTTAAAGAGTTAATGTCATTGTTTTTTAAAAATTCATCTATATAAAGCGCTGCTCTATTTATAAAAGTCATCGACATTATTGTATAAATGAAATAGTGTTGTGGTACAATGTAATTTAAATATTTATTGCGATAATTTAACCTTTTCAAGACAATAGGAATAACAACGATTAATCCCAATGATATATAAGCAAGTAATTTTATGTAATGTAACAAGTTGCCCTGATTGTGAATATTCCTAATTGAATTTTTATGTGAAAATTCAATTGAGATTTGTTCATTTGATTTTCCTATGAAATAATCATAGTAATGAAGTCCATAGTCGATCTCTTCCAGGAAAATCAAAATTGAACCGACGAGTATTAGAGCGAAAACAAGTTTAATTGATTTTGTTTTTGCCTTTGTCAATTTTTTAAAAGAAACAAAAATTATAGCAAGTATAATTATGAGCTGAATGTTTTCAATAAGACCAAATTCTCTGTTGTATTCTGGTGCAATAAGATGCGACATACCTAAAGTGTCAAAAAAATAGATATACATACATATCCCAACAACGAAACTCGGGGAAATCCAATGTATAATATGTTCTTTTAAGCTATTCATACATAGTTAAAATTTATGCATCGTTTATTCTTTAATTGCCACTAACGTTTTGTGCAAGATTAGTTGCGTGATTTAAGCACTAAATTTTGCAAATAAATCACAGATAGAAAGTCCGCGAGGGCTTTCGTAAGTAGGCTATAACTAGCAATTAATTTTATACGGTGTTAGGCAAAGTATTTTTTTCATATTTATTATGGATTATTAGTATTGCTAATCCAAACAGGACAGCTACTACAATTAAAATTGTACTAATTAATCCGCTTACTCCGAATGACATACGAATTAAAATCGTTGAAACTACAAATCCGGAATTTCTAATTATTTTGTGAAATTTATCTGTGTAAAAGAAGGAAATTAACAGAAGAACGACATCCACTAATATTAGTACGGTAAAAAATTCATCAAAGAATAAATTATTAATTGTTTCAAAACTAGGTAGGTCATTAGAAATAAGAAAAACATCTGAAGTCCAATTCAAAAGTGTAATTAGAGCCATCATAAAAAAAATCGGAACCAGAGTAACGGCAATTATTTTCTTTCTACGTATAAATCCTTCAATTTTTTGTTTATTTTCTTTTTGTTGCGTTAATTTTTGCATTCCTTGTTTTTGAAACTGAAAAATCAGATAGAAAAGAATAACTGATGCCAAGATATCATAGGTGAATTGCAGATCTCCTTTTATTTGAAACCAATCTGATGACAGTTCAAGAGCAGATAAATCTTTAAATAATTTTCGGATAATTATAAGTGTTATAATTTCATACTGTTTAGTTATGTAGGTGGTAAATGACTTTGGTAAATAATAGATTAATAAGTAAACTTCATAAACAAGTATAAATGAGAATGGGGTGTAAATTGCCGATATCGGATTTTTAAGTAAATCCGATTCTAAAGATAAATTTACTATACCGAATTTTGACAAGTAAATTAAAATTAAGTGGATGAAAAAGCCAAATAACGCAACATAGAGTATTGTTTTTTCAATCCGCCTTTTGGCGTACTCAGATAGAAAAATTTTGTAAAGTTTATTTAATAAGTTCATATTCTATTAAGTCTGATATATTTTGCCTAACACCCCGCTAAACTTCAATGGTGTTTATCTGCTAATATAGCGTTTTGTTGGACTCCTTATCTTGATCGGGACCAGACCTATGATGCGGTCCAATGGACTTGTTATTTTGCGCAGAGAAGCATCAGAAATTTGAGTCGTCTCTAAAGAGTGTCCTAACAACTCTTGGACATATCTCACATCTATACTGTTCCCCTAAGTCCCCCTAAATATTGAGAATGGTACGCAACTCGAGGTATTTATAAAAAGGGATATTCAATCTTCGTGCCGATGCAGTAAATTAGCGATATGCAAGACAAGCAAAAAACGCCAACTGAAAGACTTGAGAGTATGCGAACCGAAGCGCTCGTAGGGGGAGGGGAGAAGCGCATCGAAGCCCAACACGCCAAGGGCAAGCTCACCGCGCGCGAGCGCATTAGCTTGCTTCTAGACCCAGGGAGTTTTGAGGAATTGGGGATGCTCGTAACGCATCGATCGACAAACTTCGGACTGGATAAGCAGAAGTTTTTAGGGGACGGAGTGGTGACGGGATATGGGAAGGTAAATGGAAGACTGATTTATGTTTTCAGTCAAGATTTTACGGTATTGGGAGGGTCACTTGCGGAAGCGCATGCGGAGAAGATTTGTAAAATTATGGATCTCGCATTAGAGAATGGCGCACCAGTTGTGGGGCTAAACGACAGCGGTGGGGCAAGGATTCAGGAGGGGGTTGTAAGTTTGGGTGGCTACGCAGATATTTTTCATCGCAACGTTCGGGCAAGTGGGGTCGTCCCACAGCTCTCCTTGATTCTCGGGCCTTGTGCGGGCGGCGCCGTTTACTCTCCGGCGCTCACAGATTTTACATTTATGGTCGAGGGGTCGTCTTATATGTTTGTGACAGGGCCCAACGTTGTGAAGGCCGTGACCCACGAAGAGGTTACTTCGGAGGAGTTGGGAGGCGCACAAACCCATGCGACGAAATCAGGGGTGACCCACTTTACAGCGCCCCACGAAGCCGCAGCAATCGAGCAGGCAAAGCAAGTGCTCAGTTTTCTTCCACAGAATTGTGAGGAAGATCCGTTGTTCCTGAACTATCAGAATACGGCCAACCAAAAGCGCGAGAAATTAGATGTTCTTATCCCCGAGAGCGCACAACAACCTTATGATATTCGTGAGGCAATTTTTGAAATAGCAGATTCTGAATCTTTCTTAGAAATCCAAAAAGATTACGCCGAAAACATCGTCGTAGGGTTCGCGCGACTCGCAGGGCGCTCGATTGGAATTGTCGCAAATCAACCGGCGTTTCTCGCTGGCGTTTTGGACATCCATGCCTCGAAAAAAGCAGCGCGATTCGTTCGAACGTGCAACGCCTTTAATGTTCCGCTTCTCGTGCTAGAAGATGTTCCGGGATTCTTGCCAGGAACCGATCAAGAATGGAACGGGATCATTACAAACGGCGCGAAATTGCTCTATGCCTTCTCAGAGGCAACGGTTGCTCGAATTACGGTCATTACGCGAAAGGCATACGGGGGCGCTTACGATGTCATGAACAGTCGGAACATCGGCGCAGACATGGTTTACAGCTGGCCTACAGCCGAGATTGCGGTGATGGGCGCCAAAGGTGCGGCGGAGATTATATTCCGAAAGGAAATTTCTTCGGCCACAGATCCTGCAACCAAACTTGCAGAGAAAGAAGCCGAGTATGCGGAGCTCTTTGCCCACCCTTATAATGCAGCATCAAGAGGGTATGTAGACGAGGTGATCACACCTTCAGACACACGAGAGAAGCTCATTAGGGCCTTCGATATGCTCAAGAACAAGGTGAGGAATACACCGCGCAAAAAGCACGGAAACATTCCACTTTAGAAAAAATGTCCTTAACTCTTCGCTCTTTTAATCGAGCAACCCACTGCTTTGGTGGTGTTGGTTTTGATGCGCTTGCCTTCTGCTGAGCGCGTGATCGCATCTTTCAGAAAATGCTCCTCCACTCCCTCGGCACTGTCTACATTGTCGTCAATAGATCCCACATAGATAAGCTCGAGGTCTCCATTAAAAAGGAAGACGTGAGGTGTCGTGCGTGCTGAAAAATTATTTGCGAGCTTGCTTTCTTCGTCCAGGACGTATGGGGCCAGATATTCCATTTCCATCGCGTGACTTTTCATTTTCATGAAACTGTCGCTGTCATCTCTTCTTGCAGAATTTGAATTCACGAGTAACGTCCCAATTCCATTTTCGGAAGCCAATGCTGTCATGCCATTGTATCGACCTTCCCAACCCTCCGTGGTTTCTCCTCTACCCACGACGAATGGGCATGAATTGCATGTGAAAATAATGAGCGCCCCATTTTCGCCTTTAATGTCATTGATCGACAATTGAGATCCGTCGATGTTCATCATTTTGTATGATGCAGACGGAGCAGTGTCTCCGATATTTAAGGTTTGGCCATGGCCAGAAACGACAAATAGCGCAGAGGCAAGAAAACTAAAAAGGAATTTTTTCATGGGGCAAAGATAGCTCCAAAAACTACTTAATCAGAAGTGCATCACCATATGCATAGAAACGGTAACCTTCTTTGATGGCCTCATTGTACGCCTCCATAATAAGCTCGTGACCTGTGAATGCAGATTGAAGCATAAGGAGGGTAGATTGCGGTGTATGGAAGTTTGTGAGCAAACTGTCTGCCACACTGAAGTCGTATTTCGGATAGATAAATTTATTTGTCCATCCTTTATATGGTTTCAGCGTTTTTGTGGTACTTACAGACGTTTCCATCGCGCGCATTGCAGTCGTCCCAATCGCGCATATGCGACGGCCTTCATTTTTTGCTTGGTTCACTCGATTGACACAATCGCTGCCAATGATCAATTGCTCGCTGTCGACTTTGTGTTTTGTAATGTCTTCAACTTGCACCTCTCTAAATGTACCCAGACCGATATGTAGTGTGATAAATGACATGTCGATGCCCTTAATCTCTAAACGCTTTAAAAGTTGCTTTGAGAAATGTAGCCCAGCGGTAGGCGCAGCGACTGCGCCTTCTGTTTTGGCATAAATGGTTTGGAATCTTTCGATGTCAATGTCCTCTGTTCCGCGATCAATATAGCGGGGCAGAGGGGTCTCTCCCAGTGAGACGATTTTGGCCATAAACTCCGCGGATGTTCCTTCAAAAAGAAAGCGAAGTGTACGGCCACGAGAAGTTGTGTTATCGATGACTTCCGCCACGAGTTCATCATTGTCACCGAAATAGAGTTTGTTGCCGATCCGAATTTTACGTGCAGGATCCACGAGGACATCCCAAAGTCTGCTTTCCTCGTTTAATTCACGAAGTAAAAACACTTCGATCACAGCCCCTGTCTTTTCTTTGTTTCCATATAAACGTGCGGGAAAAACCTTGGTGTCGTTTGCGACAAAGACATCGCCCTCGTCGTACATATCGATAATGTCCTTGAACATCTTATGCTCAAACTTGCCGGTCTTTTTATCCACGATCATCATACGGCTGTCGTCACGATTTTCTAGAGGATATTGTGCAATTTGATCTTCCGGAAGGTCGAATCGAAAATGCGAAAGTTTCATACGTTGAGCAGCCATGGGAGTGGGGTTTTTGAGACGCTTGATTGTCGGCGCGCGAAACTAATGAAAAACAGTATGCAAGTCAAGTGTTTTCACTCATTTTTTGTAGCAGTTGCAAAACACTTGACAGTTTCAAGCAATTCAGTTAAATCCCACGCATTTTCAACATCGTAGTTTCCGCTTCTTGTGCGTCTTAAAGACGTCAAAGTTCCACCCACTTTCAAGAGTTCACCAAGGTCTCTTGCGAGTGCCCTTATGTATGTTCCTTTTGAGCATATAACCTCAAACGCCACATCAACCACTGGATGTGACTTGTCGTTTTCATCATTTATTTTCTCATGGGTTAAAGAATGGATATCAAAAGACACGACCGTTACCTCCTTGGGTTGAAGCGCGACAGTTTTGCCTTTCCTCGCAGCTTTATACGCGGTCACGCCACCTACTTTCTTCGCAGAAAATTGTGGCGGCATTTGTTTCAAATTTCCGATGAGATTTTGCGTTGCCATACGCGAGATCGATTCAAGATCTAGTGCGTCAATGTGAGCTTCATCTCCCCATTTGTCGACCTCTGTCTCAGCATCGAAAGAAGGTGTGGTCACCCCGAGGCGAATTGTCCCAGTATAGGTTTTCTCTCCGGCTTGAATAAGATCTATCGTCTTTGTTTTGCGACCCGTACAAATGATTAAGACGCCTGATGCAAGTGGGTCTAGTGTGCCTGCGTGTCCGACCTTGATTTTTCGAATGTCAAAGGTGTGACGAATTGTTCCACGGACTTTATTGACCACATCGAAACTCGTCCACTCCAAAGGCTTGTCAATGACAAAAACCTGGCCTTCAAGGAAGTCATCTAATGTGTGAAAAGTTGCGCTTTTTGTCATTTTAAGTGCTTTTTTCTATGTTTTTATCATTTTTAGTGCTTTTTAAGGCGTTTTTGGCAGCTTTTCTTCCGCTTGTCATGTCTGCGGCTTCCGCAGCACTCATGCCAGCCATGTCTTCAAAAATTCCGAGCGCCAGGCGTATTGAATTGATGTTTTCTATTTTCAGTCGAAGCGCCCCATTGCGTTGGTACATACTTGCGTTGCGAGCGTTTTCTTTGAGGTAGTTGAGCACACGTGCAAACATGGGCCCCTGGAAATAGGGACTGTCCTCTTCACTCACAAAAGCAGCGATTAATTTTCCAGATTTTAGAATCACCTTTTCCATTCCCAGGATGCGAGAAACCCATCTCAATCGCATGGTAATGAGAAGCTCTTCAGTTTCTTCTGGCAGTGTTCCAAACCGGTCTTCAAGCTCGTTCTTATAGTCCGCCAAAGCAACTTCAGTGTCCAATCCATCGAGTTCTCTGTAAAGAGAGATACGCTCGGGGATATCACTCACATAGTGGTCAGGAATTAAAATGGAGAAATCAGTTTCTAGGATGGTCTCTTCCACATACTTTCCCGTCTCTCTTCTTTCTTCTTCGAAGAGTTCATTAAACTTCTCTTCCTTGAGTTCCTTCACGGCATCGGCCAGAATGCGTTGGTACATTTCAAAACCGATGTCAGAAATAAACCCACTTTGTTCCGCCCCCAGTAAGTCTCCTGCGCCTCGTATATCCAGATCTCGCATGGCGATTTGTACGCCACTCCCAAGATCACTAAACTGCTCAAGCGCCTGCAATCGCTTTCGAGACTCGGAAGGCAATGAACTTAAAGGTGGCGCCATGAGATAGCAAAATGCTTTGCGATTTGAACGTCCTACTCTTCCTCGAAGTTGATGAAGGTCACTGAGACCAAACTTATGTGCATCGTTGATCAAGATGGTGTTTGCATTGCTAATGTCTATTCCGCTTTCGATAATCGTCGTTGCCACCAAAACATCGTATCCACCTTCGATAAAGCGCGCCATCACTTCTTCGAGCTGTTTCCCTTCCATTTGCCCATGGCCTATGCCTATTCGGACATCAGGACATAGGCGCTGAATAACCCCCGCCACATCTTTGATGTTTTGGACGCGGTTGTGAACGAAATATACCTGACCTCCGCGACTCACCTCATAACTTATGGCGTCTCGAATCAACGCTTCATTGAAGGAAGTAACGATTGTTTCAACGGGATGTCTGTTCGGAGGTGCGGTGCGGATGATGCTCAAATCTCTCGCCCCCATAAGTGAAAATTGCAGTGTTCTCGGTATGGGCGTAGCGGTCAGCGTGAGTGTATCCACGTTTGCACGCATCGTTTTCAGTTTGTCCTTCACGCCTACACCAAACTTCTGTTCCTCGTCAACAATCAGTAGACCGAGGTCTTTGAACTTAATTCGTTTCCCTACCAGAGCATGTGTCCCGATTAAAATATCAACTTCACCAGACTCCACTTTCGCGAGGGTTTCGCTCAGGGCCTTCCCTGTTTTAAATCGATTGACATAGTCGACTGTCACCGGAAAATCTTTAAGTCGACGCGCAAAACTTCTTGCATGTTGCATCGACAGAATGGTGGTAGGCACAAGTATAGCGACTTGTTTTCCATCCGTGGCGGCTTTAAATGCTGCGCGAATCGCGACTTCCGTCTTCCCAAAACCCACATCCCCACAAATAAGCCTGTCCATAGGAACGACCTTTTCCATATCCTCTTTCACGGCCTTCGTCGCGGCGTTTTGGTCTGGGGTATCTTCAAACATAAAACTGGCCTCCAACTCGTGCTGCATATAGGTGTCTGGTGTAAAGGCAAAACCCTCTGACGCTTTTCGTTGGGCATAGAGATTCAGAAGATCGTAAGCGATTTGCTTAACACGTGTCTTAGTTTTTGCTTTTGTTTTCGACCAAGTTGCTGTTCCCAGTTTATTCACAGAAGGCTTTGTGCCTTCTTTTGAGGTGAATTTTGAGATGCGATGGAGTGAATGAATACTCACATAGAGCACATCGCCTCCTTTATATGAAAGTCTGATTGCTTCCTGTTCTTTCCCATTGACTTCAATCTTATGTAGCCCAGAAAACGCACCAATACCGTGATCGATATGCACCACAAAATCACCCACCTCTAGCGCCATCATCTCTTTAATGGTAAGTGCTTCTTTGCTTTTTCTAAATCCGTCCTTCAGTCTGAACCTGTGATACCTGTCAAACAGTTGGTGATCGGTATAGACCAAAACTTTCAGGTCTTTATCCACAAACCCTTGGCTGAGCTCCATGGGAATCGCCGTATAGGGGACATCAGGGCTTTTCTCTCCATTCTCATCTTGTCTGTCGGAGAAGATGTCGTGCAGCCGTTCCAATTGAGTCGCTTGACCTGAGACGATCACATTCACGTATCCGTTTCTGTTATTCGCAATCAGATTTGTGGCAATCATGTCGAAATGCTTGTTAAACACCGGCTGCTCTGTCATTCCATAACCAATGGTCAAGCGGTCTGTAAAAGTAGTTCCACCGTCAAATTCTACTACTGAGAAATCTTGGATGAGCCCCACAAAAACATCTGGATCGAGATAGAGATCCGCGGGAGGTGTCCTCTTCGTCTCGCCCACCAATCGTTCGAAGTGTGCAGTGGCTTTTTCGAGTTCTTTTTTTAATCCCAATTCACAGCTTTTCACATCTGTCATCCATACCACAGAATTTGATGGGATAAAGCTGAAGAACGCCTCATTGTGTTTGTGGAGTGTTTTGTTTCCCACATTTGGAACGATCGTTGCGCGCGTGAGTTTATTTACACTAAGCTGCGAGACTGGATCAAATTTACGAATGCTCTCGATTTCGTCACCGAAGAATTCTATCCTGTAAGGATGATCAAATGAAAAACTGAAGACATCAACGATTCCTCCCCTCATTGCATATTGTCCCGGTTCATATACAAAATCCACCTTCTCAAATCCGTACTCGAGAAAAACCTCATCCAAGAAGTCTAACGTGAAGTGATCTCCCAAGGCTAATCCAAAAGTCTGCGCACTCAATTCTTTCTGGGTGATGACCTTTTCACTTAGTGCCCCAGGATAACTGACGACGACACATCCCTCACGGCCGCCATTAATTTCATTTAACACCTCAGCCCGCATTGAGACATTTGCATTTTCGGTGACCTCCTCTTGATATGGCACACGTGCCGACCTGGGGAAAAGAAATATCGGACGTGGATTTACAACAAGAATTTGCGCCAAATCATTCATGAAATAGGCCGCATGTTCTTTGTCCTCTAGCACGAAAACGTGGTGGTTGAGCGCGCCGCTCCCGGCCAATTTGTTTTCAGACTCCCGTTCTAGAATGCCTGCTGCCACCAATGCTAGGGAAGAGCCGACGACACCTTTCAGTTCAACTTTCGACCCCTTGTTTTCAAGGGCACGCATAAGTTCCCCTGTCCGCGAATCTCTGCGGTAGAAATTCAATAAATCGTCAGGTCTCATCGCGCTTTTCAAGGACGATAAAGATAAGCCTAGTTTTCTCGCTGAGGGACAGTGTTCATGGCAGGATTTTTCTCAGCGAGTTGGCAAGCCATAAAGGCCTGAACGAGGTTTTTATTTCCGACGTAGTAAGGTGACCTCTGATGCAATTCTGTGGGGATGCGGTCCATGACCCTACCGTCATCATCGAGCGCCATTCCACCTGCCTGCTCAGCGATAAATGCAAGTGGTGCACATTCGTAGAGCAGTCTTAGTTTGCCGTTTGGCTTTTTAATGAGGGATGGGTAGAGATAAATGCCACCATGGATGAGGTTGCGATGAAAATCGGCCACCAAAGACCCTATATATCTGGCCCTAAACCTTGCTCCTCGTGTTTGGCGACACCCCTCCACAAAAATGCGCGCGGGTTCAGAACATTTGTCAAGTAAAGCATCATTCACAGAATAAATCCGACCTTTTTCTGGAAATGTCATCGCAGAATGAGAAAGGAAGAATTCTCCTACAGCAGGATCCAGCGTAAATCCATTGACACCAGTTCCAGTGGTGTATACAAGCATTGTAGAAGAACCATACAAAATATAGCCTGAGGCAATCTGATGTGTCCCTGCTTGCAGAAAGTCCTGCTCAGTTAAGGGCTCCCCCATCGGCGTTTTGCGGCGTTGAATGCTGAAAATAGTTCCGATACTTACGTTGACATCGACGTTGGAACTTCCATCTAAAGGATCGATTAGCACGATGTATTTACCTGTCTTTCCCTCGTCTCCGCATAGAATCGGCTCTTCCTGTTCTTCAGATCCTATGCCTGCAACAGAACCCCCAGATGAGAGGATTCTCATAAAGGTTTGGTCTGCAAAAACATCCAGTTTTTGCTGTGCTTCATCTTGGATATTTACGGACCCTGATTCTCCGAGTATTCCCGCCAAACCTGCTCTGTTCACTTGGTGATTGACAATCTTTGATGCGACTCCAATGTCAGTCAGCAGACGCGTCAATTGACCAGACACAAACGGAAATGCGGCCTGCCTGTCCATGATAAATTCCCCCAATGTTATGGTCTTACTCATCTAAAGTACTTGTTCAAGTTTCCTAACCCATCACTCATCTCTCCATTGCAAAGTTAAGTCAGCAAGGTTTAGCAGGGTATAAGTGCCACAGATAGTCTGTGGAAATCTTTGGGACTGAGTTGTTCAGCGCGTTTTTTCAAGAATTCCTCGGGGATATTTTCTTCCGGAAACCCAGCGCTTATTAGTGCATTTCTGAGGGTTTTACGTCTTTGGTTAAACGCTCCTTTTACCACTCTTTTTAAATGAGAGAATGAACAACCGGGGTCAATCAGATCATTACGTCTGAGACGGATCACACCACTTTTCACTCTTGGAGGCGGATCGAATGCGTCTTCATCAACGGTAAAGAGGTAATTGATGTCGTAATAGGTTTGGAGAAGCACACTTAAAATTCCATACGTTCGAGAGCCTGGGCCCTCGGCAATTCTTTCTGCAACTTCTTTTTGAAACATCCCCACAACTTCGGGAACTCTTTCTCTCCAATCTAAGACTTGAAATAGGATTTGAGAGGATATATTGTAAGGAAAATTCCCTGCAACAATAAAAGGTGCCCCATCGGGAAATGCAAGGTCAGGATTCCACCTTAAAAGATCCACGCCATGTACTCTATTTGATGGGAGTAATTCTTCCGTAATCAAATATTCTACACTTTCCTCGTCCAATTCTACGACATGAAGATTAAGGTCTCCTCTATCTAACAGGGGAACGGTCAAAGCGCCCGTTCCAGGACCGACTTCTAATATAGAATGACACCCTCTGTGACACGTCACAGACCCCGCAATACGATGTGCTATTCCCGGTCCAACCAGGAAGTGTTGCCCCAGATGTTTTTTTGGTTTAATCATGCTTCGTCTGTCTTGACGTGCTCAGCCCTCCCTTCGTGAAGTAAGGGTAATATTGTCCGGAACGCGACAGCTTTGGTCCCCCATTTTTTCATGAAATCGGACTGAAGGCCTGGGGCACATTCCTTTTGATATTTATCAAATGAAGCGAAGGAATGTGCGACATACTGAACCGCAAAAGTTTTCCCGCCTTCCGCTTCGCCTTCCACACGACACAATTTATAATCGCGGAAATGGCCTGTTGCAAGGACAGACGGGATATGATCGTTGACCATGTATTCGAGCCATTCCGGAGTCGATTCAGTATTTACAGAAATGGTAATGTTATAGAGTATCATGGTTTCGAGATTGATTCTTCCACAGGGCTTTCAAAACCTTCGAGACTTGCTCCCTCTTCTCCTTTAAGTTCCCGATATCGCTTGCGGGCTTCTATCACATGAAGTGATCCAGAGAACTCGAAAATCAATTTTTCATACAATGCTTCCGCCTTGACCAAATCATTCAGTTTGACATCATAAATCACAGCTAGATTATACAGCGCATCATCACCAGTGATGTCATCAAAATGTAAATCGGCCACTTCTTGATAATACGTCAAGGCACTTTCTACCTCACCCTTTTGAAGGGCAAGGTCTCCTTTTAGCATTAAAATCTCATCTTCTAAGGCGTGACCAGGCCAACTGTCAATTAAAGTATCTAATGTCAAAATAGCCTCACCATATCTTCTCTGCATCATGAGGAGATCGGCCCTGGCATACATCTCCATCGGTTCAAAGATTGTATCTAAATTAAAATTATCGGTAATCAGAAGACTCAAGTTGATTGCGTCGTTGCTGATGAGTTTGGATGTGGATGCTTTTAGCGCGTTGAGTTGGGTTTGGGCCCATGCGAAATCACCGGTGTAGTAACTGATTCGGGCATTTCTGTATTTTGCTTCGTGCCCCAAAGGATCATCTTTAAAGTCGAGTATGACTTGAGAGAATAGGAGCGAAGCATCCCACACAAGGTTTTCAAAAACATAAATATCTCCGAGCTCCAGTTTACAAACAGCAGCCACCCTCGTATTGAGACCGGAGATGCTCAAGACCTCTTCCATGATTGCCATGGCCTCATCGCCTCTGTCAAGAAAGAAAGCAAGGATGTGTGCTTGGTTTTTCAACATGATTGACGTCTCAGACTTCACCCCAAGATCCCTGATGCTTGCAGCATAATCCGCTTCTAACAATGTTAATCCATCAAAATTTGGCGGGGTTTCTTTTGTGAGCGCATGAAAACGGACTTGTAACATTTCATTTCTGGCGGTGAAGAAATAGGGAGAACCCATTCCTTTTGCTGCGACATAGCCATAACAATCCAAGGCCGTTTCCAGGTCGTCGTTTGCAGCGGCAGTGTTCCCCAACTCCATGAGATTTAAACCGATTCCCTTTCGTCTTAAGTCCAAAGATCTCGCGTGAATAAATGCGGATGAAAAATCTTTTTCTTGTGTAAAATACCACACCAGCATTTCTGGAAAGATTGTGTCATCAGGATATCTCTGGGCTGCTTTAAGAAGCTCAGTTCTTACCATCTCTCCATTTTCAGGTTCTGTCTGCAATCGGAGGTTCCTGTTTAAGCTGTTTTGAACAGTCCTTAAATATGTGGGTGTTTTATGCAGGAGTTCTAAAAAACTCTCCACCATTCCTTGATAGTCTCTTCGCATTCCTTGGAGGTTCGCGAATTGGTAATGAAAGTCAGTCGTCCCCAAATCTTGCGCCTTGCGATAGGTCATGTAAGCCATATCCAGCTCGTCAAGCTTGATGAATGCATTTGCTAACCTCACGGCCTGGTTCTTTCCAGGCTGGAGTAGTTCGAGCGCACTGTCAAACGCTTTCCGGGCCAAATCGGGCTTGTCAAAATTGAGGTACAAAGAACCCAAATCAACGTAAGCCGTACTCTTGCTGTTCTTATGCATGCGCTTAAGACGCTTCTTCACAAGGGATTCTGCACCTTCAAAATCGTCCATTGCGAGGAGCGATTGATAATACATTTGGTACACCGCGTTTGTTTTGTTTCGCTTATAAATCTCAACGAGGTAGAGTTGAGCTTGCTCATAACTCCCTTCGTTGTAATAAAACTCAGCGAGTTCTAAATCGGTTTGAGCTGAAACATCGGCAGAAGAAAATGACAGTCCTGTAGTTAATAAAAACAGTCCGTAGATGATTCTCTTTGCATGTTTCATAATCCCGCCTCCGTTTCATTTTCGGACACGCCACGGGCCCATTCCCCTTTTTTTGCCATGAGCAAACTGTCAATGGCTCCCCATCCAGCAGAATCTGCTTCAAGCCCCAACCTTATTAACCGCGTTGTTTCATCGACCAATTCCCCAAGCTTCGCAACTGCTTCAATTTCAAAACGCGCATTCGTCTTGATATACGCATCATCTATTGTGTCTCCAAGAGCATCTCTGTTTGCGCCTAATTCGATTATTTCTCGTAAGCCTTCAAGTTGTTTTTTACAACGCTCTACCTCATTCGTGAGCCCTTTATATCTACTTGAGGCATCTTTTAAAAATCGACTTGCTTTTGACAACCCTTCAATCACCTTTACATCTGCTTTCACGAAAACCACATTGCTATCTAGACCTAACCATCGAATATCATCTTTTGCCGAACTCAGGCGGCCCTTAACATTTGCGACAGAATCCAAAGGGATTTGATCTAATTTTTTTGATAAACTCGCCACATTTTCTAATGCCTTAAGCAACTCTACTTGGGTTTTGTTTTCACCACATCCCACCTGCATCAACATGAGAGATGATGCAACACAAATGAGAAAAAGGTAAAAGAGGCGGTGGTTCTTCATTCACGTTTTATATTCGATCAAATCCCAAATAAGGGACCAAAGCTTGAGGAATCTTTACGCCGTCTGCATCTTGATGATTTTCTAGAAGGGCAGCGACAAT
>MDSV01127983.1_pt1 | contig 15976 bp, 18 predicted proteins | sample 810851 | NCBI WGS metagenome assembly MDSV01 (sample SAMN05326640, study PRJNA326480) | marine metagenome | isolation source: seawater | place: Atlantic Ocean: North East | collected 2012 | reverse complement strand
TGATGAAGAATTGCAAAACAAGATCTGGCAACAAGGTCGCGTAGTCGAATACCTTAACAATATGCCCATCATTCAAACAATGTTGCCTGAGATTGAAGCAGATGACGTCATTTCCTATGTTTGCTCTCTTGGGCACTTTGATGATTGGCAAAAAATTATTGTGTCAAATGACAAAGATTTTATGCAATTATGTGATGAAAAGACCGTCCTGTGGCGTCCTGTAAAGGATGAGATTCTAAACTCAAGACGCATTGTAGAACAGACAGGGGTGCACCCCACAAACATGGCGCTTGCTCGCGCGGTTATCGGAGATGCATCAGATAATCTTCCTGGTGTTAAAGGCGCCGGCTTTAAAACTATTGCGAAACGTATTGGCTTTTTGTCTGAGGATAAAACTTATACGATTGACGACATTGTTGATCATTGCATTGAAAAATCTGAGGGTAGTAAGCTCAAGTTTTTTACTAACGTAATTGAGGCAAAAAACGTTATTGAGCACAACTACAGAATGATGCAGCTTTATGCACCACAAATGTCAATTCAAGCAAAACAACATGTCAAGGAATCTGTTGAAAATTTTGAGTGTGAATTCAATAAAACTGAGATTCTAAAGATGATGCGTGAGGATGGATTTGGTGAGTTAAATTGGGAAGAACTAAAGGCTCACTTAAACAAGATTTCCATCGACTGTCTTGACGCCGCAACAGAATTATTCTAATTTTGTGATTGACTTTAAGACAAAATACGTTATACTTATAAACACCAAGCGAGGGCACACATGAAAGCAGAAAAAGTAAATTTTGGAAGGTACGGAAAAGCCTTCCAAGAGGGACTTGTTCAGCTTATCTTTCAAGATCGACCATTCGCAGATCAGATCACCGAAGTGCTCGACGCTAACTTTATTGAGTTAGAATATCTGCGTGTTTTTCTACAAAAGATGCTGCAATTCCGACACCGTTATAGTAAACATCCATCAGTAGATGCTATGCTTACAATCATCAAAACAGAACTTGATGAAGAAGACGAAGTAATTCAAGAAAAGGTTCAGGATTATTTCAATCGCATGCACAAGCGAGAACTTACTGATATTGACTATATTAAAGAAGTATCTCTAGACTTTTGCCGTAAACAAAACTTGAAAGAAGCGATGATGACTTCTGTAGGACTACTGCAGAATTGTTCTTTTGATGAGATCTCAAAGGTAATCAATGACGCACTTAAGCTTGGCTCTGAGAATAATTTTGGTTATGATTATATGGCTGACTTTGAAGAACGATTTATGCCAAAGTTTCGAAATACAATTACAACTGGCTGGAGTGATATTGATGGCATTACAGGCGGTGGCTTAGGAAAAAGCGAATTAGGCGTAGTCATTGCTCCAACAGGTGCTGGCAAGTCAATGGTTTTGGTACACCTTGGTTCCCAAGCTTTAAAAGAAGGCAAAACTGTAGTACACTATACTTTAGAACTACAAGACACTGTTATTGCTACAAGGTACGATAGCTGTATTACAGGCTATCCGTTGTCAGACATTATTAATTTTAAAGAGGAAGTTTATGAAGAAATTAAAGATATTGAAGGATCGCTTATTGTTAAAGAGTATCCGACTAAATCTGCCTCCACAAATACAATCCGAGCACATCTTTCTCGCCTTGTTAAGCGCGGCATTAATCCTGGAGTGGTTATTGTAGACTATGCAGATCTATTAAAGCCTGTTCAGACAAGAAAAGAAAAAAGAGAAGAACTTGGTTCTATATATGAAGAGTTGCGAGCTTTATCTACCGAGTTCCAGTGCCCGGTGTGGACTGCCTCGCAGACTAATAGATCTGGATTGAGTGCTGAAGTGATCACTATGGAACAAATTTCTGAGGCATTCAATAAATGTTTTGTTGCTGATTTTATTTTCTCTGTATCAAGAACGATTGAAGACAAACAAAATAATCAAGGCAAAATATTTATTGCAAAAAACAGAAACGGACCTGATGGCATGATATATAATATCTTTATGGACACATCAAATGTAAACATCAAAGTTTTGCCTAAAATTCAAAACCAGCAAACAACAAACACTAACAATTCTGTTGTCACAGCCCCAGTGGCCTTAACCGCCAAGCAACAGCAAGATTATTTAAAGGCGAAGTATACTAAATTGAAAAGGAAATAAATTACAATGAGAACAATCGAAAATATCCGCAGGTTCAGATTATCTGACACATTTGTCGACCCTTATAAGGACGCTGAAGTCCCATGGGGTCCGCTTGGCTATATTACATTTAAGAGAACATACGCCCGCCGTCTAAGTGAATTTGATCCCGAGGCTACCGGGACAGAAGAATGGTGGCAAACCTGTCGTCGTGTTGTTGAAGGCATGTTTAATATGCAAAAACAGCATGTTTTCCAGCTTGGATTAGATTGGAATGATACCAAGGCACAAAAAACTGCAAAAGATGCGTATGATCGCTTGTTTAATCTTAAGTGGACACCTCCGGGTCGAGGCTTGTGGATGATGGGTACTAAGTTTATCGAGGAGCGTACTGCTGCTGGGTTGTTTAATTGCGCTTTCCGTTCCACAAAAGATTTATCTGCTAAAGGCGGCTACCTTTTTGCGTGGATGATGGATGCCCTTATGGTTGGCATTGGTGTGGGTTTTGACACCGAGGGTGCTGGGGCTATCACAATTTGTGAGCCGCAGTATACTAACGATACTTTAATCATCGACGACTCACGCGAAGGATGGGTCGATTCTGTGCACACGCTTCTTGATGGTTTCTTCTTCGGCGGTAAGGTGCCAAAGTTTGACTATTCTGCAATTAGACCAGAAGGCGCACTTATTAACGGCTTTGGCGGCACGTCATCTGGTGCCGGTCCACTAATTGAACTCCACAAGAACCTTACCGAGCTTTATTCTAAAAAGATAGGCGAGCCTATTTCATCGGTTGATATTGTAGACACTGAAAACTTAATTGGTCGCTGTGTTGTGTCTGGCAATGTTCGTCGTTCTGCTGCTCTTGCTATGGGTCGTCATGACGATATCCACTACCTTGAGATGAAAAATGATTCTGAGAAACTTCACCATCACAGATGGGGATCAAACAATTCATTCAACGCTGTAGTTGGCATGGACTATACATGGCATGCTGAGCAGTCTCAAAAGAATGGAGAGCCTGGTTATATCTGGCTCGAAAATGCACGCACTCGCGGACGTTTTAAAGACGGCGAAAGGCTTGACGATCTTAACGTCGCAGGCTTTAACCCTTGCGTAGAACAACAGCTTGAAGATGCGGAACTTTGTTGTCTTGTTGAAACGTTTCCAGCGAAACACGAGGACATGGATGACTATCTTAAGACTTTGAAGATTGCATATCTTTATGGAAAAACCATCACATTGTCCAACACACATTGGCCAGAAACAAATGCGAAGATGCTCAAGAACCGTCGCATTGGACTTTCACAGTCCGGTGTTGTACAGGCATTTAATAAGCATGGTCGCAGAGAGATGTACAATTGGTGCGATCAAGCCTATGAATACGTTCAGACTCTTGATCAGCATTATTCTAATTGGCTCTGTATCCCAAAGTCTATTCGTACAACATCAATCAAGCCATCAGGAACAGTTTCATTGTTAAATGGCTCGACTCCTGGCATTCACTTTCCAGAAGATGAATACTACATTCGTCGTATTCGCTTTTCATCTGACTCACCACTGCTTGTTCCGCTTTCAGAAGCTGGATACAAAATTGAAAAAGATGTCTATTCTCCAAATACAATGTGTGTAGAGTTTCCAATTCATGAGCCATATTTTGTTAAAGGCAAGAGAGATGTTAGCATGTGGGAGCAACTTGAGATTGCGGCACAATATCAAAACTATTGGGCTGATAACTCCGTATCCATAACAGTAACATTCAAACCAGAGGAGGCAGAAAACATTAAGGATGCCTTAGAGATGTATGAGTCTCGCCTCAAGGCTGTATCTTTCTTAAAATATGAAGAGACTGGTTATAAACAAGCACCATATGAGCCGATTACAAAACAAAAATACAATAAACTAATTAAGGATATCAAGCCTATTACCCGCATTGACACAGAGACAGGCGGCGCAGGCTCAAAATTCTGTACAAACGACACTTGCACAATTTAGGAGGAGCAATGAATTTCAGACCTTTAAACAGATATATCGAAATTGAATTAGAACCAGTGGAGGCACCACAGACAGAAAGCGGTATCTTATTGCCGTCAGATTTTAAAGTCAACGAAGCGAGACATGCGTGTGTTAAAGTAAAATCTTGGGACGTTGATGTAAGATTTGCTAATTCTTTAAACGAAAACAGCTATTTAATAGTAGACAAGTCTATGGTCGAGGACGTTACAGTCAATGGCAAAACAATCAATTTGGTGCTGGATAATTACGTTCTTGGACTATTTACTTGATACAAAACAAGCCACTCAAGTAAACCAAGAAGAAGAAGAAATGGGTATTGATAAGAATTTTTATAATGAATCATCAGCAAAAAATCTTGGCTGGGATCCGTCATGGTTTGGCCAAAAGTATTTTGACGAGCAACTGGTTAGGGCTATCAAAAAGTGGCAGAAAGAGAGAAGCTTAAGTGCTGACGGACTCTGCGGTCCAGCCACATATCGAAGAATATGGACAGAGCGCCAAGCTGGCATTGATGATTTCAAACCAAGAGAGTGTCAATACTCAAACTATATTGTTTATAACGGAGAGTTTCATCCAATTAACTGGGACAAGGTTGTGTTGTGGTCGGAGAAAGGTGGCATGGCAGCTAGCAAAGGTTCTTACTATGACTACACCGGAAGACCAAAACGTGGGGTGCGTTTGTTTGTTAATCATTGGGATGTGTGCTTAAGTTCTCAAGCGTGCCACAATGTTTTAGAAAAAAGAGGGATCTCTGTACACTTTATGATCGACAACGATGGTACGATTTATCAAACACTAGACATGCAACATGGCGCATGGCACGCAGGCTCCGAAAGAGTCAACAGAGCTTCAGTCGGCGTGGAGATTTCGAATGCCTTTTATCCTAAGTATCAGGATTGGTATAAGCGCAACGGATTTGGTGAAAGACCTATGGTTTCAGGCGCAAGAGTTCATGGCGAGGAACTACAAAATTTTACTGGCTTCTATCCAAAACAGATTGAAGCATTGAAAGCACTCTGGAAAGCCATACACAATAGCGCGGGCGTAGAGCTTCAAACATTAACGAATCAGTTTGGCACAACTTCAAAATCTTATGAACAAGATGCTAAATATGGTAAATTCAACGGTATCGTAAGTCATTATCATGTTAGTAAAAACAAGATTGATTGTGCAGGCTTAGACATTAAAAAAATACTTGATGAATTATAGCTACGACAACGTTGTTGTTGGTAGTTGTCTTGACGCAGTATTATATGCTTTTGTGCATAGATACCCAATACTCTACACAACGCACGATAAACCATTTAGGTTTGATTACTTACAACAAAATATTGAACTGTCCTGCTTAAAATTGGATAATAGATTGTCAATTATTAAAACAGACAGTATTGATGTTGCTGTTGGTGCGCCAAAATTACACCTCTGGGAGAGGCTTCTTTTTTTGTTGTCGTTGGACTCTAAAGTGCCGCTCTCTAATCTTTGCAACACAATACGCAGAAAAGATAATAGAATTGTATGCTCTAACGAATATTCAAAGATAGCTGAAATAGAATTTAATACCTGTCACTTTTTCTTTGATCCTAATGCTAATAACTTTGTTAGTGAAAAAACACTTGCTTCAGACAAATATATATGCTATGATTGGATAGCAATCAATAGAGGTGGTAAACAAGAAATCGACCTTATCGAAACTGGTGATGATTTTGCCAAAGAAATGTGGTTTTATCCGTCAGATAGAATTGATGGCAATACACCGATCAAGGATGCTTGTGTTATTTCTTTATTGAGCGACGAACAGATTTTAGATTTTAACTATTCAGAGACAATGGCAAGATTTAAACTCTTACATAAAATGGAATCTTTAGGATTAAAAGGACCCTCAAATGGATACGGACCAAATGGAAAACTCAAATATTACAAGATTAGAGCTACTAGCACAAATCGCACAATCCGCAAGTTCGAACATAGGCTCACACCAAAAGCCAGCAATGTTAAAGTTGAAAAAATTGTCAAAGAGGATTATTACTCACGCCTACCACAGGCTTGCATGGGATACAATAGATTTTTGAGGCATTTATGAGTCATTTGGCTGGCATCATTCCAATCGCCAACTTGAAAACAGATATAAAACTACCGTTCCCCACTGCACTTATGCCAATAGATAACGGATTTACTGCAATTCAAAAATCTGTTTATGAATGTTCGCTGGCAGGGTGCAAGACTATCTGGATTGTGGCCAATCAAGATATGGCACCTTTGATTAGAAAAGTGGTGGGCGAGTGGGTTTATGATCCAGTATATTATCATCGTGTTGCTTTTGGTGACGGGGAAGAAACTAGAAGAGAGATACCGATTTATTACACTGCATTAAATCCTAAAAATATTGACCGACGAGACTCGTATGGGTGGTCGGTGTTATCCGGTATTTATAGCTCTTGGAGGGTGGCTAACCAGATATCGAAATGGATAGTACCGAACAAGTATTTTGTTTCGTTTCCAACGTCCTTGTATGACGTTGAGTTGCTTAGAAAATTTAGAAAGGACATATCGGATTCTTCAAAAAATTTCTCCTTACAATGGCAAAATAAGACCATTAAAGATGGGGTTCCGCTCCCGTTTACGATGTTTGGAAAGGACTACATTAATTGCAGAAGAGATGTCAACGAGAGAACCACAAAAGAATATCTAGCACCACTACCCGGCGAACAGTATCCATCGGAAAAGTTGCCCATAGAAGAGCGTTGGTCTGCCAGAAGTTTTACCTTATCACAGGTGTTTGAGAAACTAAAAATTGATAACCAAAACACGCACTCGCTCGACTGGTTTGTTGATTGTAGGGACTGGGACTCTTACACAAACTATTTAAGCAATTACACCATAAAAAAACCACATGATGTGTTGACAAAGACACATACACATGTTAATATACCATATACACTTCAGGAGGGCACTAATGAATCGGACTGATTCTAAAATTAAATTTGTTGGACTGCACGCACACTCTGTGGCGGGCTCTATCTTTGACGCTATTGGATATCCACAGGATCATATGGACTTTGCATATGAAAACGGTTGTGATGCTTTAGCATTAACAGACCATGGCAACATGAACGGACTAGCTTATCAAGTCTTGCATGCTAAAAAGATGCAAGCTGAAGGCAAGGACTTTAAGCCTATCTTTGGCTGTGAGGCATATTTCACGCCATCTATTGAAGAGTGGCACGATGCTTATAATCAGGCAATGGAAGACAAAAAGAAGGCACGCGCGATCAAGAAGGACGCACAGTCAGGCGCAACCGTAGAGGATGAAGGTGACAGCAAAAAGATTCAGGGCATTCTGAAACGTCGCCGACACCTTGTATTGTTGGCACAGAACCAGACTGGGCTGAACAATCTATTTAAGTTGGTATCTGAGTCATACCAGCCGGAGAACTTTTATCGCTATCCACGTATCGACTACGCATTGCTCAAGAAGTATAACGAGGGCATCATTGCTTCTTCTGCTTGTCTTGGTGGGGTTTACGCCGGCAACTACTGGGAAAACCGAGAGGAAGGTGATGAAGCTGTGCTTGGCGCAATGCGTGAGTCAACCCGTCGTATGGTGGATATTTTCGGCGATCGCTGGTATGCCGAGATACAATGGAATAATATTAAAGAGCAGCACGAACTCAACAAGTATGTAATTCAAGTTGCTAAAGAATTTGGCGTTGAACTTTTAACAACAGCCGACAGCCACTACCCTAATCCTGACGCTTGGAAAGACCGTGAACTTTATAAGCGTCTTGGCTGGCTTGGTAAAGGCACACCTTCCTGGGCGGAAGGCGAGTCAGAGTTGCCTGATGGTGTTGAAGAGATTGGATATGAGCTATACCCGAAGAACGGCGATCAGATGTGGAAAAGCTACAAGGAGTATTCGGATTCCATGGGATTTGAGTATAACGATGATGTGATTCTAAAGAGTATTGAAGAATCACACAGGATTGCTTTTGAACGGATTGAGTCCTTTCTACCTGACAACACAGTTCGCCTTCCAGAGTTTGTTGTGCCAGCCGGATTTACGGCAACTCAAGCGCTTGTTAATTATGCACTTGAGGGTCTAAAGGACAAAGGGTTACATAAAAATAAAGAATATATTAATCGTTTACGTCATGAACTAAATGTAATCGATGATCGAGGCTTCTCAAAATACTTCCTTACAATGAAATCCATTGTTGATGTAGCAACAGGCATGATGCTAACAGGACCTGGCAGAGGCTCTGCGGCTGGCTCGCTGGTTGCTTACGCTCTAAACATCACACAGGTAGATCCAATCAAGTATGATTTGCTGTTTTCTCGCTTCCTTCGCTCAGACGCCACAGACTATCCAGATATTGATTATGATGTATCCGATAGCATGGCTCTAAAAGAAAAGCTTGTTGATATGTGGGGTCACGATTGTGTTGCGCCAATTTCCAATTGGAACACGCTACAACTTAAGTCCTTGATCAAAGATATCTCAAAGTTGTATAATATCCCGTTTACAGAAGTAAACACAGTTACATCAATCATGATTCGTGAGGCAACACCGGAGGCTAAGCGTAAGCATGGCATTAAGGCTGGCGTTTACACACCGACATGGGAAGAGGTGATGGAGTTTTCTCCAACTTTGAGTGCCTATCTTAACAAGTATCCCGCAGTAAAGACACACGTTGAGGGTCTCGTTGGCCAAGTTCGTTCTTGCTCAAGGCATGCGGGCGGTGTTGTTATTGCTGAAAATCTAGACGCTAACATGCCACTTATTAATTCAGGTGGTGTTCGCCAAGCACCATGGGCAGAGGGTCAGAACGTTCGACATCTTGAGCCTATGGGCTTCATTAAGTTTGACTTGCTTGGCTTGTCGACTTTGAAGATGATGGAGGGTGCAATTTATCATATCCTTAAGAGGCACCATGGTGTGAGTGAACCTACATTCGAACAGATTCGAGACTATTACGAGAAAAATCTACACCCTGATGTGATAGATATGAACGACACATCGGTCTACGAGAATGTTTTTCATGCTGGCAAATGGGCAGGCATCTTTCAGTTTACTGAGAGCGGAGCACAGCAATTCTGCACTCGGGTGAAGCCAAACAACATCATTGATGTTTCTGCTATCACGTCTATTTTTAGACCTGGACCCTTATCGGCAGGTGTTGATGCAGACTACGTAGAAGCTAAGAGCCACCCACAGCGGATTAAGTATCTGTCCGAGGAAGCTCGCGAACTTACAGAGGAAACTTATGGGTTCCTTATCTTCCAAGAACAGATTGCGCTGCTCGCTCACAAGCTTGGGGCTCTGACTTTGGATGAAGGTAATATGTTGCGTAAGGTATTAACTAAGAAGGGGACTGGTAAGGGCTCTGTAAAAGGCAAGCTACACAATAAGTTTATCAAAGGTTGCATTGCCAATAATATCGTTCAAGAAGAAGCGCAGGCATTGTGGGATAAATTTGAATTCTTCTCGGGCTATGGCTTTAACAAATCGCACGCTGTATCGTATTCTATTATCTCATACCAGTGTGCATGGTTGTTCAACTATTACCCAGCAGAATGGATGGCAGCTTTCTTGGATAAAGAGCCAGAGTCTCGTAAAGAGAAGGCTATCAATATCGCTAAGCAGTACGGGTTCGACATTGCGCCTCTCGATATAAATAACTCGGGCACAGTGTGGGAAATTTCAGATGATAGCAAGACTCTTATTCAGCCACTCACATCTATCAAGGGTCTCGGAATGGCAGCGATTGAACAGATTTTGGCTAATCGTCCGTTTACAACCGCTGAGGATTTGTTGTTCAATGAAAATATTACCTACTCAAAACTTAACAAAAAGTCCTTAGATGCACTGTGTCGAGGAGGAGCACTCGACAATATTGTTGACGATAGGTTTACAGGACGTAAGCACTTCTGGTCAGCTTGTATTGTTGATAGACCGAAGAACCTAAAGAAGCTATCAGAAAATATGGATCTTTATAAAGATGAACAAGACTTTTCCGAGGAAGAAATCATTCAGTTCAAAACAGATCTCACTGGTGTCTTTCCTATTAACTTAGTCATCAGCCCTGACACAGTGCAAAGACTGCAAGACAAGTACATTCCCCCAATCTCTGAGTTTGATCAAGAGCTACAGGTGTGCTGGTTCATCCCTCGCAAGGTCGCTGCAAGAAAAACAAAGAAGGGCAAGGACTACTGGATTGTTGAAGTTATTGATTCCAACAACGAACTTACTAAAATAAGATGCTGGGGCGTAAAGCCAGAAAAGGATCGCATTCACTTAAACCGTCCATATATGGCGAGACTGAACTATGATGAAAATTGGGGCTTCTCTACATATGCTGTGGGCAAAACATTCAGGTTACTAGCATGAAAAAGAAACAATGGTCAGATAAAACAATTTTAAAATCTATCCCTAATCCATCGAAGGAAGCATATGAAATTAAGATGAAGGCACCGGAGATTACATTTGAAGGTGTCAGAGGTCAACCGGACTTCGCTTTGTTGTATATTACTTTTTATCCTTCCGATAAAGTTATTGAACTTAAATCAATGAAAGAGTACTTTTATCAATTCAGAAGCAAAATTTATTCTTATGAGAGATTAATTAATGTAGTCTTTGAGGATATGATGGGTGTCTATGAGCCAGAAAGACTTCGCTTAGTTATGGTATGCAACGCGCGTGGTGGAATTAGCTCAAAGCTCACCATTGATTCAGACTGGGAATCCCGCGGAGGTGAGGAAAAATATAAAGACTGGATAGGTCAAAAGGAAGATTGGTAATGCATATACTCAAAACATTTAGTCCGCTTTTGAAGGAGCCAAAATTAATTGATGATTTGCCTGTTGTTTTGCGAGTGAGAAAATTTGACGAAGCTTCAGCAAAAGAGTTTTCCTCTTATGTGTCGAAAGCACAAAACACAGGACAACCAGTGCTGCCAATCATTATTGACAGTTATGGTGGCCAAGTTTACAGTCTTATGTCTATGATTTCCGATATAAAGCACAGTCGTATTCCGGTTGCGACAATTGTTCAAGGTAAGGCAATGTCATGTGGCGCTATTTTATTTAGCTTTGGTACTGAAGGTATGAGATACATGGATCCAGATGCGACTGTCATGATACACGATGTTAGTTCGATGGACCGAGGCAAGGTAGAAGAAATAAAAGCGTCCGCTGAAGAGACAGAGCGACTCAATAAAAAGATTTATCATATGATGGCTGAAAATTGTGGACACCACAAAGATTACTTCCTGGATATTGTCCACGAAAAAGGACACGCCGATTGGTTCTTGGATTCCGATGAGTGCAAAAAGCACAATCTAACTAATCATTTACATGTTCCAGAGTTAAAAATAGAATCTAAGGTTCATTTCGACTTTAAGTAAAACTACTTATTGCATGTCAGTAACAAAGAAATTAAAATGGCAACGGGCTTTGTCTACACTCAGGTTTACTTACGAGGAGCTTGAGTACGTTGAAGAGGCTTCCAAGGCGGGAGCTTTAGAATTTGAATCATTTTACAGACAATTTTGTGCTGAGAGAAACATCAACATAGCAGAACTTGATGCAATAAATAAAAGTAAGCTTGAGCAACTATACGGACGCAATGAAATAACTGATGGCAACACTGAACAGCAACCCAGCGTAAATAGCGTTGATGAAATGTCTATAGTAATTCATGATAAAAAAACCTCAATGACCGATGAAGAGTATCAAATGACAGCAGATGATATAGCGATGCACGACGCCTTCTCTAAATTGTTCAAGCGTATTGCCCTTAAGCTTCATCCTGATAGGGTAGATAAAAACTTATCACCCGAAGAAATAAAGTCGAGAGTAAGTATGTTCCAAAAAGCCAATCAGGCATTTGAAGAGAAAAAATATTTTACACTGTTAGACATCGCTGATAATTTTAGTATTACGACACCAAAAAATTATGATGTGCAAACAAGATGGATGAAGAAAGAAACTCAAGCTGTACTTGTTGAAGTCGGTAATTTAAAAGGCAAGTATAATTTTGCTTTTGCCGAAGCAGAAACGATAGAAGAAAAAGAAGCACTTATTAAAAAATTTATTTTCCAACTTTTCAGGATTAACATCGATTAAGTTGTTGACATGAATATTTTTTAGTGTTATATTAGTAAAGAATTAAGGAGGGCCATATGGCTACAACAAACGAAGAACGAAAGCGCTATGTCAAGGAATATATCCGATCCATGGTAGCTATTGAAGAGGCAATGGAGCCTTACAAAGAACAGAAACGCGATTTGCGTGCTGAGTATAAGGAGAACGGCTGGCTGAATACGGATGAGATTCGCGCTGCTGTCAAGGCGTATCGTCTTTTTAAAGACAACGTGAATATTGATGAAGTAATTGAAAACTTTGAAATGTTTAGCGGAGGTCAGAATGATCGTTGAATATGCACGAACACGCCCTGACGCACATGACCCACAAAGAGCAAATCCTTCGGATGCTGGACTAGATGTTTTTTACTCGCCGGTCAATGAGGGACAAGCTGTTTCAGTAAATCCCGGCGAGAGCCGTATTATTCCCACAGGTTTGCGATTTGGTATTCCACACGGGTATATGCTGGAGGTAAAAAATCGAAGCTCTGTGGCTTCAAAACGTTCTTTGCTTGTTGGAGCTTGCGTTATCGATTCCGGGTATGATGGAGAGGTCTTTATCAATTTACACAACGTCGGCAAGAGCCCGCAGTTTTTGAAGTCAGGCGATAAGATTGCACAAGTTGTGATGATTCCAGTTGTAAACTTTCGGGCTATCCAAAGCACATCAGGCGATCTGTATCGCAGTCCAATCACTATCAGCGACCGCGGCGCCGGCGCATTAGGAAGTACAGATGAATAAATCAACACAGAGAACAATGTTTAGCTCTAAGACTGGAAATTGGGCAACACCACAAGAGTTTTATGATAAACTTAATTGGCGCTTTGGACCATTTGATCTAGATCCGTGCGCCAGCACACACAACACAAAGTGTGCTAACTTTTTTACTGAGGCTGAAAATGGTTTGGAAAAAGATTGGGAAGGCTTTACATGCTTTGTTAATCCTCCATATGGTAGAGGTATTGACAAGTGGATTGAAAAAGCATATAATGAAGCTATGAAATCAAATACCAAGGTAGTGATGTTGATTCCTGCGAGAACAGATACAAAGTATTGGCACAACTATGTTATGAAGGCATCCGAAATTCATTTTGTGAAAGGTCGCCTTAAATTTGGAGACAGTGATAACTCTGCACCGTTTCCCTCCGCTATAGTTGTGTTTGATGGAGGCGGAGAGCTTTGGAGAGTTGAAGGCATTAACAGATAGGAGTTTACAATGACCGAAGAAATTTTACAAGCTGCCATTCTGCAGCTTCGATCAAAAGCCACTGAAAGGTTTGCTATTATTAAAGACTTATATCATAGACCAGCCACAACAGACACGGTTGATCAAATTGTTAGTCATTCGGTAGCGTTAGCACAACTTGAGGGAGCAATGGTTACCCTTCAGCAGTATTCACCAGCTTTGTCAAAGCAGACAGAAGATGAGGAAGTTTCTAATACGCCAGAAGAACCTACGCCTGTTGAGGTGGAAGAAGAGCCAGAACAAGAAAGTTCTTCTTTGGGGCATGACGAACTAATGAAGCGATCTCCCACTTATCGAAAGTCTATGAGTAAAAAGAAAGGTAAGAAAAGCAATGAATCGTAAGCAGCGTAGAGCAGCAGCCAAGATGGCTCAGAAGTCTGACACAAAAGCTCTTGCGGACAAGATGTTTCAGTTTGATAAGCTTGGTGATAGCTGTCTAGTTTGTGATGCGCCTTTTGACAAGAAAAGCAAGGAAATGGCCAGGACATGGAGCGTAGTTGTAGCAGACGAAGATACTGTTAGGCTATACTGTCCAGCTTGCTGGAATAGAGCCAACAAGCTTGTAACTAAACTAAAAGAGGAGAAAGAAGATGCCAGTGAATAGAATTTCTAAAGAGGCTATTATGAAAATGAGACGAGGTCAGGTAAACGTACCCGATCAAACAACTTGTGTTATTAAGTTTTATTCAAATGGTTGTCACTTGTGCCATGCGCTGAGTTCCTATTATAAAGATATTTCTGATTCGTATGATAATGTTATGTTTTTTGCCTATAACGTCGATGATGACGAAGAGATTTCAGATATGTTAAACCTGAACGGAGTACCATCAATTACTATGTTTAAGGTCAAACAAGGTAAGAAGGCAGTCATCAGGAATCTTGCGGATCCCGATAAGCCAAATGAAGAAACATGGTTTACTTCAAATCAAATCAAGAATTTTATTGACAAGGAATTAAAATGAATCGCACCCTTAATGTGTCTTATGATGATGTGCTGCTGAAGCCGCAATACTCAGACATCACGTCACGCAGCCAGATTGACATATCAGTAGAGCTATCTAATAATATTAATTTATCTTTACCTGTCATTGCATCACCAATGGACACTATTTCAGAATCTAAAATGGCTGCTGCCATGAGCAATAGTGGAGGCATGGCTATTGTTCACAGATACAACACTATTTCTGAACAGGTGGGTCTTGTTACGAGTGCCCACCATTACACGGAGACTACACCGCTTTACGGCGCTGCCGTTGGTATATCAGGCGATTATCTTGAGAGGGCTTCTGAGTTAATAAATGCCGGTGTGCGAGTTTTATGTGTTGACGTTGCTCATGGTCACCATATTCTTATGAAGGGCGCATTAGAGAGCCTTAGAGCGTTGCCAAACATCGAGGGTGTTCACATTATGGCTGGAAATGTAGCTACTTTAGAGGGCATCAATGATTTAGCAGACTGGGGAGCAGACTCTGTTCGGTGTAACATTGGCGGGGGCTCTATTTGTTCTACTCGAATCCAGACCGGTCATGGCATGCCGGGTCTACAAACCATCTTTGAGTGTGCAAAAACTGACAGAGATGTAAAGATAGTTGCAGACGGAGGAATCAAAAACTCTGGCGACATCGTGAAGGCATTGGCTGCTGGGGCAGACATTGTAATGGTTGGCTCTTTGTTGGCTGGCACGCACGAAACTCCTGGAAATATAATAAAGGACGGAGAGGGTCACGCATGGAAAGAATATAGAGGCATGGCATCTAAGGAAGCGCAGATGGAGTGGCGAGGCAAGTATTCATCATTTGAGGGTGTTGCAAGTCGAGTGCCCTATCGTGGACCTGTGGCCGATGTTCTAAACGATTTGGAAAAAGGCATTCGTTCTGGCTTCTCATATAGCGGCGCACGCAACCTGACAGAATTACATGCAAAGGCACAATTCTTACTTCAGTCATCGTCTGGTTTGTCTGAGAGCCGAACACACATTTCAACGAGGAACTGGTAATGACTAATGAAATTGATTATGGGAAACTAAACAAAAGGATCGTGTTTACAGAAAATGATCACAGACACGTAAAGTTTTTGATGAAATTGAAGGAGCTGGGTATTACTCAGTCAAAGTTTTTTCGAAGCATCATTACTGGGGTTATAGAGGATGATGACAGGCTTTTCAGTTATATGTCTGATACTACCAAGCTTTCTAAGAAAAGGGTTGCAAAGGCAAGTGCTCTCAGAGAGACCGGTAAACAAACTGTGTCCGATATGGGATTAGCCCCGAATGAGATAGAGAACTTGTTCGACCTTATTGAAGAGGAGCACCCTGACCTATGAGTAATAAGAAAAAGGAAGATGGGTTATTAGATTGCTCCAAGAGGTGTATAGAACTTAACTATAGCTGCCACATTAAAGATTGCAAACATTGGATTGATTTTTCTAAAGAC
>MDSV01226953.1_pt1 | contig 15978 bp, 14 predicted proteins | sample 810851 | NCBI WGS metagenome assembly MDSV01 (sample SAMN05326640, study PRJNA326480) | marine metagenome | isolation source: seawater | place: Atlantic Ocean: North East | collected 2012 | reverse complement strand
TAAAGAAATTGGAAAGTTGATAATAAATTGAGAATTTTTTGAAAAGTAAAACCATGTTTCTAATTGTGAGATCACAGACTCACCAGAACTAAAGTTAATTGGACTGTAAATCATAGAAGTATCAACAAAATCTAATTGAACTTTTTCGTGCCATGACAAGGTTGGTATACATGTAAATTCAATTGGAAAAAATAAGCAACTTGTTGTTATTATATTTTTGATAATCCAAACTAAAAATAGGGAAAGATAGACATAAGAGATTTTTAAAAAAGAAAAAGTTTTTAATTTATTTTTTTGAATATAAAAATATACATATGGAATCATAATCAAAATTAGATACACACCAGTCTGTTTCATTTGAAATGAAAAGAAAGACATTAGAAGAATAAATTTGTAAGTATTATTATCAAAAACTTCTTCTTTTAATGCATTGAATATAAGAAATGATGTTAAAAAGAAAAGAATTCCTAAAGTTGAATCATATTTTCCAACAGAAAGCATAGGAATAAAACCATTCCCACCACCAAGGTAGCCAAAGTTATCTAAAAATGAAAATAAGGTCAAGGAAGCACCTATTAGAAAAAAAAGATTATTTTTTGAAAGTAGCAAATAATAAACAAAATTCATAAAAACACAAAAAAACATAATTTCAAGAACCCTAAGTAAAACAAAATTATCATTCAACCAAAGTAGGGCAGAAATGTATTCATTTATGCTTGACCATCCAAACCAGATATTTAAATTCGTCAAACCAAAAATTATTGAATTATCTCTTAATATTAATTGATGAGGTATATGGTAAAGTCCTGTGTCCCAACCAAGCCAAATACCATAGCTTGCTACTCCTAACACTCCTGGAACAAAAACTATATTTATAAAATGATATAAATTAAACAACTCTGTTCTAATTTTTATTATCCACAAAATTACCAAAATGGAGGTTGATATAAATAGTGGTAAAATTAAATTTTTTAGAGGTAAAAAGAAATTAAAAATAACTGTTAAATTTCCAATTACAAATAATGAGATTAAGGGATAAAACAACTTTATTGGAATATTTGAGACAAAGGGTTCGTTGTTACTATCATTAAATTTTCTTACAATTAAGCTCCCTAAAAAATATAAGTAAGCATAGGTAACAACAGTAATAGCGATATTCACAGTTATAATGATAACATTGTAAAAAAACTGGAAGTTATTTTCTTATCATGAAGTACAAAGTAGCTGTTGTTGGTGGTGCAGGACACATAGGATTGCCATTGAGCTGTTACATACAGAACGTAGGAATAGATACATCAATAATTGATACCAATGAAGAAAATATAGATAAAATAAATTCTTCTATCCCCCCTTTTCTAGAATATGAACTTGAGAATCAATTAAAAATAGCGTTAAGCAATGGTTTAAAAGCCTCTACTCAAATTGAGGAAATTAAGAATTGTGAAATAATTATTGTAACTTTAGGAACTTCTTCAAACCAAGAAATTGTAGATAATTTTCACGAATTGATAGAAATAGTTATTTTAAATATGAAAGAGGGTTCTACTTTAATATTAAGAAGCACGGTTACCATTCAAACAATAAACAAGATTACTGATGGGATGAATTTTAGTTCAAAAAAAATTAATTTATTTTATTGCCCAGAGAGAATAGCCGAAGGAAAAGCATTTTTAGAATTGGACAAAATACCTCAGATTATTGGGTCTAAAGACAGTGAAGTAACTGAAATTATAAAAGATTTTTTTGAAAGATTAAATTTTAAAACAATACTTGTAAATTTTGAAGAAGCTGTATTTATTAAATTATTTTCAAACACCTACCGGTATGCTCAATTCTCAACTATAAATTACTTTGATAATATTGCATCCGATAATTCTTTGGATTTCAAAAAACTTCTTAACATAGCAAGTGATACTTATCCAAGATTAGAAAATGTTCCAGATAGTGGTTTAGTTGGAGGTCCCTGCTTGATAAAAGATTCCCAAACTTTTTTAAACTCTTACGGAGATCCAAGAGATTTAATAACAAACTATTTCAATATAAATGATGAGTACATCAAAAATACTATTGATAAATGTAAAGATTATTTTGAAGATAAGAAAATAGTACAATTAGGACTCACTTTTAAACCTGAGTCAGATGATTTGAGAGATTCTCAGGCAATAGTATTAAACAATAATTTAATAAAAGAAGGTTTTGAAGTAAAAACTTTTGATCCATTTATTAATGATGAAGAAGAGTTGGAATCGGTCTTAGCCTTTTCAAAGAATATAATTATTGCTACGCACCATAAAGTTTTTGATAGTTTTGATTTAAAAGGTAAGAAAGTGGTTGTAGTTGGAGATAAATAAAACTCTCATCATTCCTTGTAAAGACGAAGGTCTTGAATTTAGCATAATTTTAAAAAGATTTATTGACTATATAAAAGAAGATACAGAAATTGTTGTAGTTGTAGATAGTTCTAAAGATTCGACACTTCAAGCAACTGAAATGTATGAAGAGGTAAAAGTTTTAATAAACTCTTACGGTCCTGGTCCAGCCTTAGCAATTAAATACGCAATAGACAATACAAGTAGTAAATCGCTATGTGTTGCTATGGGAGATGGGAGTGATGATCCAAAACAAGTAGAAGATCTCTTTCTGCTTATAGAAAGAGGCCTGTCTGTTGCTGTAGCAAGTAGATATGTCAAAAATGGGCAATATGTAGGAAAAAAAAGTTTCAAATATTTACTTAGTAAATATTCAGGTTTTTTACTTTATTACTTTTTAAGAATAGGAACTAAAGATCCTACTAATATGTTCAAAGCTTACGATAGAAAGTTTCTAAATAATGTAAGTGTTGAGAGTAAAAATGGTTTTACTTTAGGGCTTGAAATGATTGTTAAAGCAAAGCTTAACAAAAATCCTATTGGTGAAATTCCAACTATATGGATAGATAGAACCCACGGAGAATCTAAATTTGATTTGAAAAGGTTTCTCCCAAGTTATCTATACTGGGTTTACAGATTGATAATAAGAAGAAAAAATGGATAAAGTTTTACTTACAGGTTCCGAAGGTTTTATTGGTGGCTATGTAGTTAAAGAACTACTTAATAGAGGCTATTTTGTCTACGGTATAGATAATTTATCAAAATATGGATCAATTATAAGAAATCATTCAGATGACAAAAATTTTGAATTTGTTGAAGGGGATGTCAAAGATAAGAAGCAGCTAAAAGAAATAATGTATGAATGTGACTACTTAATTGCTGGTGCAGCGATGATTGGTGGAATTTCTTACTTTCATGAGTTTGAGTATGATTTGCTCTCTGAAAATGAACAAATAATAGCTGCAACTACAGACACTGCCATAGAGGTTCACAGAGAAAAAAACAAATTAAAAAGAACAGTGTTTCTAAGCTCTTCAATGGTCTTTGAATCAACTGATGTATACCCAACAAAAGAATCTGATTTAAAAGTTATTCCACCTCCATTCAGTTCTTACGGTTTTCAAAAACTTGCGGTCGAATATTTTGCCAAAGCTGCACATTCACAATATGGTTTAGAGTATTCAATTGCGAGACCTTTTAATGCAGTTGGAATTGGCGAAGTAAAAACAGAAACAAACAAAGAGCTTTCAAAAAATTCACAAAATTTAGCACTTAGTCATGTAGTGCCTGACTTAATTTTAAAATGTCTTGATTATAAAGATGAGCTAGAGATATTAGGTGAAGGTAATCAAGTAAGACACTATACGTATGGAGAAGATTTAGCTAAGGGAATTTGTACTTTGATGACTCATGAAAGTGCTAAAAACGACGATTTTAATCTATCTACATCACAGTCAACAACTGTTATAGAGTTGGCTGATGTGATTTTTAACAAAATAAATCCTGGTAAAAAGTTAAAAATAAAAAACCTTGAACCTTTTACTTATGATGTTCAAAAAAGAATACCATCAACGGTAAAAGCAAAAGAGTTACTTGGGTTTGAAGCCACTACTTCATTATCAGATATGCTAGATATTGTTATACCTTGGGTAAAAGAAGCAAAAGAAAATAATTTATATTAATCTTTAATCTATATTATTTAATTTATGGATAAAAAGACTTATATTGACACACCAGTTCTTTTTTTAACATTTAATAAAAAAGACACTACACCTAGAGTATTAAATAAAATATTAGAATGTAATCCAAAGAAATTAATAGTTACATCTGACGGACCAAGAACAAAAGAAGATGAGGACAGTATTTATTTTTTGAGAAATTTTATTGATAAAAAATCTGAATTTTTTGAAATAGAGAAACAATTTAATGAAGAAAATCTTGGATTAAAGCAGATGGTTTCTAGTTCAATAACTAAATATATAAACAAATACAAAAGACTGATAATTGTTGAAGATGACGTTCTCCCATCAAAAAAATTTTTTAAATTTTGTGATAATATGCTGGATATTTATCAAAACGAACAAAAGATAAATTTAATTTCAGGCTTTAATTACTTAGGAGTGTATTTAAATAAAAATGCTCATCAATTTTCAAGATTTACAGACATTTGGGGTTGGGCTACTTGGGATGATAGATGGAACAATAAACAAGCACTGACATCAGAAAGTTTGAGTGAGATAAAATCAAAAGAAAATATATTTCATAGTGAAGAAGAAAAAAAATATTTTGTTTCTAATTTTGAAAAAGTATTAAATCACGATTTAGATAGTTGGGCATTTGAATTAGTATTTTCTAACTTTTATGACTCCAAACTATCAGTATTACCAAATTTTAATCTAACTAAAAATATTGGTTTAGGAAACAAGAATTCAACACACACTAAAAATAAATTTAAATACCTTATTCAAACTTTAAATATAAGGCTCAGCATTTTCCAAAAAACTGATTTAGATTCTCAGAAAATTAATGTTGACAATAAATTTAATCAAAAGTATTTAAATAGGGTAATTTTTAAAAATACAAAATACAATACTTTTGTATATAGAGTTCTTAAATTGTTTAGAAAAGCCTAGATCTAAATAATTTTTTTAAATATACGATAAGAAATATATTTTATCTGTTTCTTAATTCTTAAAAACTTAATCAATCTATTTCTTTTTTTTATAAAAGAAAAATTAAATTCTTCAATATCTTTTATATATTCATTATGATTAATTGTCTGATTTTTATTTCTGGAATTAAGAATCATCGATTTCCAATATTTAAAATCAGCTAATTCTAAGGAAAGTGAATCATTTACATTTATATCTGTATTTATTTGCTTGTAGTTTTTTACAAATATTATTGGAAGGTTTTTAAAACTTGAAAATACGGTGTGATCTTTCGTTATTGGGATACTGTTCGAATAAAGTGCTTCCCAGACCCTATGTGTGTCAATACCATTTCCCCAGGGACTCAAAATAAATTTATGTTCATTTAAATTATTAATAAATTTTTCTTTACTTTCTTTATCTATGTCAAAAATCACTTTTTTATTTTTTCTAGAATACTTCATTGCAAAATGCCGATGAAGAAACCGAGTGTTAATGTTAAAGCTTGAATATATTGAGTTTGCTTTTTCACTATTTGGTTTAAATATAAATTTTTGAAAATCATATTCAACGGGGTAAATTGATATAAAGTCATTATTTATACCTAATGGAATTGGGTGTAGATTCTCATTTTTAAAATTCACATTAGTTGAGAACCATCTTGTTATACATTCAGGTTTTTTTGAAAACAACCTACGGTTAATGCTTTTATCAGATTGAGCAGATATTAATGTCAAATTTTCTAAATTCGATGAATTTAATATTGAAAATAAACTGTTTAACAATTCAACATGACAAAAAATTATATCATTGTTTTTAATTTTTATATTATTTTTCACAAACCATATAAATACTGAACTTTCAAATTTATTTTTTTGAATAATTGAGCTATTAGATTTAAATTTCTCTATGTAGTCATTTTCACTTACAACAGCTGAAAATACAAAATCAGCAAGGCCAACATATTTTGAAGTATTTATTATTTCAATATTAGATTTCACTTACTTACGCTCTATTTCAAATTAATAAATTCAAAATTTTTAATGAGTATAAATTTCAATTTTGGCTTCATGTCTTTTTCTTACGCTGAGTTAATAACAATATTAATCAATTAAATTTATTTTTTAGTGAATTTGAAATTAGAACAGTTAAAGGAATCATCGAAAACACTACACTTACCGCCCTTTCAATTACCAGTATTGAAATCAAGCTATTTAGATTAAGCCCTAATATATCAGTAGAAATTAAAACCATAGCTTCTTTAATACCTATTGAAGCAGGTGTAATGCTTACAAGTGATGAAAATATTGATAAAGAGTTAAAGTAAAAAATTTCAAAAAATGGAGTTCTTTCAAATAAAAATTTAAAAATTATCGCTAATTCTCCAGCAAAAAGAAAGTAATTTAGCATAGTTATAAAAATTAATAAAAACTGCATTTTTGGATTAGAACTTATAATATTCCATTCCTTTTTAGTTTTATTCACCCATATATAAAAGGCATTTTTAGATACAGTTTGTACTTTGTATTTCTTTTGTAAAATATAAATTGAACAAAATAGTATCAAAGATAAAAAAATTAAAGAAGCAAGAAATAGAAAAGAGTTAGTTTGGTTAATCATTATTAACGAAACTATTCCAAAAAAAGAACTTAATAAAGTCGTTACAAATACAAAATAAAAAAACAATGAAGTTATAGAAGGTGATTTTAAAGCGTGAACTTTATTTAAGTATAAAAGTCTAAAATTTGCACCAGATCTTGCTGGCAGATAAAAATTACCAAGAAATGTTACAGATGAAATATAAAGAGCTTCAAAAAAGTTTAAATTAACATTATATACTTTCAATAACTGATGGTTAAAAATCGAATTTAATAAAAGTGTTAGGGTTTTTAACGTAACAACTATCAAAACAGTAAAAATATTTATTCTTAGAAGATCCTCATAACTATTGGGGTTATTAATTAAATAAAAAGATATAAATATTAAAGCAAAAAGCGAAACAATTAGAGTTAACTTATCTTTGTTCATAATTTTTAACTAAATAATAAGAAAAAATTGAAAAATAAATTATAACTATTAAAAATTTTGAAATATTAATAATTTCCAGTTCTAGCGTATAGTTTATGAAATCATTATTATTTATCGGTAGTCCAAAGTTTTCAAGAGTGTTGACAATGTTTTCTTTACCAAAAGTATTAAATAGAATTTTAAATATAGTTGCTCCAAGAAAGCTCGTTGTAAATATTTTTAAATAGCTATCAACAATTACAAAAGACTGCACAATACCAGAAAGATATAGTGGTTGTGAATATTTCAGTGTTCTTCCGAATGAATTTGTAACTTCAACAGTAGAGAGCTGAGTTAAAGGAGTTGTTTCAAAAAACAAGACAGAAATTGAAGCAAATAATGAAAAGCTGATTAAGTAAAATTTTAAAAAGTTGTAATTTTTTTTATTTTGGTATCCATAAATTATTAGTAATGACAACGGAACAAGACAATATAAATATCTAAATCCGTATGAAGATGCAGTAGATTTCCACAAAAGAACAATTGCAAAAACTTGACTATAGCAAAGCAATAAAACAAATTTTATTCTAAAGCTTAAAAATTTCTTATCAAAAAAAATTAACAGTAAAAAAACTACACTTAAAAAGATTGCTGGTGAAAACCAAAATATCCCGAATTCCTGAGAGAAAAATATTTTAAAAATGTTAATTAAGTTACCATACAAAAAACTAGTTATGCCTGAGCTACTATTTATAAAATTATTTATTTGATTACTAGTTTGATAAACAAATTCTGGATTAAAAGTAGTTTTTCCATAAAGTTTATTAGTATGCCAAAAAAATAACCAAACACTACTTAAATACGCAAATATAAAATAATAGTTTTTAATTAATGTATTTTTGGCATACATTGATTTATTTGAAAAGTTTTTACATATTATCGGTATAAAAAATAAAAAATAGTTCACCCATCTAACCGATATTCCTAAAAACAATGATATTGGAATTAACAAAGCTATAAAATTGCTTTCTTTATTATTGTAAAAATATACGCATAAATAAATCAGCAAAGTTGTCGAAAACACTTCATAAACGTGTGACATACTAAATCTTTCAAATGCAAAATAAGAGACACCTGAGCCAAAATATATCAATAGAATTTCAAACACGCTTATTTTATAATTTAAAATATCAAAGGCTTTCTTAGTCAGAAATACAGTCCCGAAAAAATATGTTATTGAAGATAGTGAATAAAATAAAATTCGAAAATTAAGTATTTTACTAGACTTGCTACTTGAGTTTTCTAAAATGTTGTCTATGAGATTTCCTAAAAATGTAAATGGTGCACTAAAAATACCAGATCCAATAAAACCGGTAGGGGCAATTTTTCCATTAAATGAAAATCTTTTATCTTCGTTACCTTTTAATTGATTTGAATAGTTCAAATCTCTGTCAAGAGCTATTGTTTCCGAGTGCATATAATAATCATGGTCATCACCACAGCAGTTCACTGATGTTTCAAATCTAAAATCAGTTTTAAAAAACAATAGAAAAGTAAAAAGTAAAAATATTGTATAAAAAATTTTTTTATTAACTTTCATTGATAAAGTTAGTAAGTTTAATTTTGTACTCTATTTTTTGGGAAACAAAAACTAAGGAGAAAGTTAAAATTAAAAAAATTAAAGAAACTAAAAACCATGTTGCTTGAGACGCTACATAGCCAAAATATCTTATATTTATAAATTTAATAATTGAGTATATAAAAGTTATAAATGAAACAGAACCCAATATATCTAAAATAGCTGACATTTGAAGTTGAGAATATTTCATTTTCAATTTTATTTTTGAAAATAAAGTTTTAAAAGTAAAAAAGATTAATTTAAACAGCATTGTAAATGCTTTTAGATTACTTTTTTCATCTCTGTAGGTGACGGTATTTTTCATTTGTCCTACTAATAAGTCTCGTTCAATTGATAAATTTGAGAAATAGACAGATAAGTAAAATGGATATCCATATCTAAAAAAAAGTTTTGGCATATTAAGATGTTTAGCTGCGTTAGTTGAAATTGAGAATAAACCATTTAGCGGATCGTTTAACTTCCAATTTGAAGTTGATAACTTTAGAAGTAATGAGGCAAATGCATTACCAACATATCTGATTAAAGGAATATCACCCTCAATTCCATTTTCCCAAAATCTATCACATTTTAAGAAGTCAATATTTTTATTTTTTGATATTTCTTTAAGTTTTAAAATATCTTCTAAATTAAATTGATTATCACCATCTACTTTTATGATGTAGCCGGGGTCATCACCTTCTATCGACTTGATAGCAGTCAAAAAAGACTTGCCAGCACCAATATTTTTTGCATTTTTTATTAGCTCTATATTTTTGTGTTGGCCACACAGGGCCTCTACTAGTGATGACGTAGTATCAGAACTTTTGTCATCAACTACAATAATTTTATCAAAGTACTCTATAAGTTCTAATATGGTTTTTTCTATATACTTTTCTTCATTGTATGCGAGAACTACTAATGTAAACACCTTTTTATGATATCAAGAATTATTAGAAATTTTGTATAAATTTTACTTAACAAAAATATTTAGAATTATGTAAAGTGAAAAAATTTGTAAAAATGTTACAAATTAATGTAAGTTAACCAGTGAAACAAATTCATGCGATTTTTTTAAAATTTCCAAATGTTCATTGTCAATATTTGAATCAATTATGTTTGAAATGAATGCATTAAATTGAATTTGAGCTGTTTCTGGATGATTTGAAAATGACAATGTTGATAAATTTGACTTTTCACTAACTAAATTTGAACTTGAAAATTTTACTTCTCCCGCCTTATAAATATCTATCTTTTTTTCGATTAAATCAATTTGATACAGTTCGTCATTGGTAAGGATATTCCACTTTCTAATCTTTAACTGAGATTGTCTAGATGAAGAAATGAAAATGTTAACCTTATTATGATTCAAAAGCAATTCAGAACTTTCAATAACTCTATTTTTAGACGTAGTTAATTTTCCAGAAATACTTAAATTTAAATCTTTAAAAAGGTAAAACAATATAGAGATATCATGAAGAACTAAATCGTGTGTAACATTCTCTAATTTTCTTTCTTTGCCAACTTGTTGAGAATGTCTGAACGTATGAATTGATATTATCTCTTTGAGGTTTAACTTCTTAATATGTTCAAATATTGGGTTATATATTTCAATTAGGCCGGCTCGAAGAATAGTATTCTTAACTCTTGAAATATTAACTAATTCAATGACCTCATCTATTTTTGTTGATACTGGTTTTTCAATTAATGCCGGTATATTTAAATTAAGTATTTTTTTTGCTAAAGCATAGTGTGATGCAGTTGTGGAAGAAATCACCACTCCATCAATTTTTTCAGTATCAAAATTAATTTGGCTAAATTTTTTATAGAGTTTAACTTTATTTTCAGTAGGTAAATTGTCATTAAAAGAGCTGTCTAAAATTCCAACCAATGAAACATTTTTTGTATTTTCAATTATTCTTTTGTGAACTTTACCCATATTTCCAAGCCCAATTAAAAGTATATTTATATTCTTCACTGAAAGTTCCTTAATGCAGTTGTGATATATTCTAGTTCATCATCGTTTGGAAAAGAATATAGTGGCAAAGAAAGTACTTGCTTAGATGCAATTTCTGTATTTTTGAGCGTTATTTTTTTACTATTATTAGAAATAACTTTTTGAAGATGGATTGGAGTTTTGTAGTAAACAGCATTACCTATGTTTTTTGCACTTAAGTAACTCATTAATTTACTTCTAACTTTTACAGGTACACTTATTGTAAAATAATTTAAAACCGTTTTATTATTATTTTTCTGTGGAAGATTGATCCATTCAACATCTTTTAAATTTTCCATATAATATTTGTAAAATCTATTTCTTGAGTCACGAATTTTTGAAAAAATATCTAACTTTTCGTTAAGAATAAATGCATTAATTGAGTCTAACCTTGAATTGCCTCCAACAATCTCATGTTCATAGTTCTTACTTTGGCCGTGGTTTTTTAACATTTTAATTTTTTTATATATTTGGAAATTATTAGTGGTAATACAGCCTCCATCTCCAATCCCACCTAAGGTTTTACTTGGAAAAAAAGAAAAAGCTCCTATGTCTCCAATAGATCCCAAATAATTATTTTTTTCATCCTGACTTCCAAATGCCTGAGCCACGTCTTCAACTAACTTTATGTTTTTTTCTAAACAAATCTTTTTAATTTCAGTTATCTGTGCATCATTTCCAAATAAATGAACAGGTATTGCTGCTTTTATTTTGGAAGTTGCTTTACTAATAAAGTCATCTAAATCAATAGTATAATTTTTGAGATTAATATCAACAAAAACAGGAATTGCATTGAGGTGTAATATACACTCCACAGTTGAAAAGAAGGTGAAAGAGGGAACAAGTACCCGGTCTCCTTTTTTTATTCCCAAAGCAATTAACGCAAGAATTAATGCATCAGTTCCAGAATTAAGAGATACACAATATTTTGCTCTAATAATATCTTTAAAATTATTTTCAAAATTATCTACACTTTCTCCACCAACATATACACCACCTCTAAACTGTTCATTAAGCTTTTTTTCAAAATTTGGAATATGTTCTAACTCTCTAGATGGGTTTGCTAGTGGAATGTTTATCATTGATTTAAATATACATTTATTTTCAAGTTATTTTTAGCCAATAATTGAAATTTACTAAGTACAATTAAATAATGGTACACAGCGAAGTATTTATACACGAAAGTTCTGTTGTTTCACCTAATTCTTTGATTGGCAATAATACAAAAATATGGCATTTTTCACATATACGTGAAAACGTAACAATAGGTAAAAATGTCATAATCGGACAAAACGTATACATTGATGAAGGCGTCAAAATTGGCAATAACGTTAAAATTCAAAACAATGTATCAATTTATAAGGGTGTAATAATCGGAAATAATGTATTTATTGGTCCAAGTGTTGTATTTACGAATGATTTATATCCAAAAGTTGAAGAATGGGATGAAAGTTTAATTGTCAAAACTACTATAAAAGACAATGTTTCATTAGGTGCTAATTCAACCATAATTGCTGGAGTTGAAATTGGTGAGTATACATTAATTGGCGCTGGAAGTGTTGTAACCAAAAATATAACTAATAATTCAATAGCATTTGGAAATCCTGCAGAAGTAAAATCAACAAATTATAGAAAAGATTAGATTTCTTGATTAATTTTATTATTGGAACTAAAGCTCAATTTATCAAATGCATACCTGTCATTAACGAATTTATCTCAAATGATATAAAAATAACAATTTATGATTTAAAACAACATAGTGAAATTACATCAAACTTAAGAGATAAAATTCTTCATGGTTATACATATATTGAATTTTCAAATAATAAAAAAAACCTAGGTACTTATTTTGGCTTAATTAAGTGGTTTTTTCGTAATTTACTAAAAATTATTTTAATAAGACAAAAAAAAATAAAATCTCAATATTGTTTTGTACATGGTGACACTCTTTCAACTCTTTTAGGTAGCTTTTTAGTTAAAGCAAACAAAGGTAAATTGATATTACTTGAAGCAGGACACCCAGTACCAGGAATTTTCAAACATTTTCCAGAATCAGTAATCAGATATATTTGTGCAAAATTATCAGATATCTTGATTGCAAATGGAGCAAGCCAGTTAAATCAGCTAAAGAAATGGAATGTAAGAGGGGAAATAATTGAAATATCCGCCAATACAATTTATGACAGTGTTTCAAAAGTAAAAATAGACTCTAATAATTCGAATGATGTAATTGTCTCAATTCATAGAACAGAAAATATTAATAGTAAAAATAGAATGAAATTACTTGTGAATTCATTAATTAAAATCTCAAACAAATTTCATATAACTTGGTATCTACATATTCCAACAAAAAATAAGCTTAAGTCTTTTAAATTATTGAATCAATTAGAAGAAAACAAAATTAGTACTGAAGATCTACAACCGTATGATCTGTTTATAAACAAACTTAAAAATGCCAAATTTATTATTACAGATGGTGGAGGAGTTGTTGAAGAATGTTCAATACTAGGTGTTCCTACATTGGTTTGGAGAAATGAACATTTAGATCAAAATCACATATTTGAAAACAGCAATAATCTATATTTATGTAATTATGATGATGAAAATATTAAATATTTTTTTAAAAATTATAAAAATTTTGTATTTAATTTCAAAAAAAATAATGAGAATCCTTCAAAGCAAATTGTCGATATTTTAAGCACAAAATTTTTAAATAATTTTTAATTTTTATAAATTTCTTTCTAGAGTTGCAAGCTTTTAAAAAAAGTTAAAGCAATTAAAAAGGCATATATACAAATAGAAAACAAACCTCCTATCTTTAAAACTTTGGTCATATGAATTCCTAGTGTGCTACAGTTTGAGCAATTTTTTAAGAGATTTGAAGGAAGAAGTCTTATCCATGTTTGATCAGTAATACATTGTTTACATTTCACTTGTGGGCGCTACAGGATTTGAACCTGTGACTTCTTCCTTGTAAGGGAAGCGCTCTGCCGGACTGAGCTAAGCGCCCTGAAATAATATTATATAAACTTTAATTTACTTTGTAATAATTTATTTTTTGAAATCCTTTGTTTAAAACTTAAAATAATTTTATTTTGAATAAATAAGCCATAAATTGTAAATGATTTTTTATAGAGTTCGCAATTCTAATTTTTGAATCACCATATTTTCTAATACTTAATGTACAGGGGTATTCGATTACATTAGCGCCATTTAAAATGCATTTAATAAATAGTTCAGACACAGAAACAAATCCAAATGTGTTTAAATTTATATTTTTAATTTTTGAAGTCCTATACAATTTGAAAATTGAGGTATAGGTGTGAATATTTTTATCGACAAGTACCTTATATATCAAATTGGCTCCATTGCTTATAAGCAATCTTCCCTTTTTTACCCCCTCTACAGTGCCTTGTGGGTGATATGGAGAACCGTTAACAATATCTGTATTAGGTTGCAGCAATTCAACCATATCAAAAATATAAAGGGGATCAAATGTGCAATCGGAATCTAAAAATACCACAAATTCAGTATCACAAAGTTCAATTACTGTTTTTAAAAAGCCATTTAAATTTAAATTAATTTCATGTTTAACTATTTTACAATTATCCAAACTAGAAAAGTGGTTTGTTAAAAGTTGAAAAGTGTTGTCAGAGCTCCCATCGTCAACCAACAATATTTTAAGATTATTACGATTGCTTTTAGCTAGTATTAAATCTAAACGTGATTTTAAATACGGAATGGTAGCTGATTCATTATAAAGCGGAATTGCAACTGTTAGTGAATCATTAATCATAATGATTAAATTCTAATCAATTAAAACATCGATTACTTTATCAATTACATTTGCACCGTAAGGATTATTAATAATTCTTTTTTTAGATTTGTTTTCAAGAAATTCTATATTTTTTATAATCTCAGTTCCAATAAGAAGCCCATACCCACTTTCAATAGTTTCAGGCCTCTCACTAGTATCCCTACAGATCAATATGTTTTTTTCTAAACAAATTGCTTCCTCTTGCAATCCACCACTATCTGAAATGATTCCATCAGAATAATTAATTGCGTAAATCATATCTTGATAACTTAGAGGGTCTAATTGAATAATATTTTTGCTTAGATAGTCCTTTGCTTCTGGTACAGATGGATGTTTTACGTAAAAGATAGTTTTGTTTTTAGATATATCATTTAGCTGCGACCACATCTGCTTAAAATTGTTAATATTTTCTCTTCTGTGAAGTGTACATAAATAATATGAAAGATTTTCTTGGACTAAGTTCTTTAACTTGATGCTAGTTTTTCCATTATTTAATATGTACTCACAGCTGTCAACTATTGTATTTCCAACTAAATAAACGTTTTCTAAAATTTTTTCATTTTTTAAATTATCTACAGATCTACTAGTTGGACATAAATGTGTAGTGCTTATTTGGGAAATCATCTTTCTAAAACCTTCCTCAGGGAAAGGACTTTCAATATTATAAGTTCTAAGCCCAGCTTCAAGATGCACAACTTCTTTATTATTATTAAAACCACTTAATGCTATCGCAAACGTGCTAGCGGCATCTCCTTGAACAATCACCTTGCAATCTAATTTTCTAATAATTTCATCAGATTGATTGATTATTTTTGAAACCAGAGCATTTATTGACTGTCCATGTTCCATAATATCTTCAAGGACAAAAGAAGGCTTGTGGGTTAAATTTTCAAACTCATGAATAAGATCTTTGTGTTGTCCGGTAAATAGTGTTTTGTGATCTATTCCCAGCTCTTTCATCTTATTAATTAATGGAAAGAGCTTAATTAATTCAGGCCTAGTTCCATAAGTGATTAAGTACATGTAATTAATATATCACTAAGAATATTATTAATTTGTAATTTCTTAGCTACAGCCTAAAGAATTACCACAATTTAGACATTTATAACATGAACCATTTCTAATAGTTATATGACCACAGTCGGGACAAGCAGGCGCATCTCCCATCATATCTCCAAGAACCTCTTGAACGGTAGCTACTGAATTTTCAGCTTGATCTACAACTACAGGTTCTGTTTGCTGGACAGGTGCTGTTGGTTGAGGTTTTTCTTCTACAACTACAGGTTCTGTTTGCTGCTTATCTTTTGGTGGAACCTGAACAATATCTGTTCTGTCTAAATATTCGAGACCTAGAGCCCTAAAAACATAGTCTATAATTGAATTGCTCATTTTAATATTTTCATGTCCCTCAACCATACCTCTTGGTTCAAATGTTTGGAATGTAAATGTATCTACAAACTCTTCTAGTGGAACACCATATTGAAGACCTTTTGAAACAGCTATTGCAAAACATCCAAGAACAC
>MDSV01206471.1_pt1 | contig 15978 bp, 15 predicted proteins | sample 810851 | NCBI WGS metagenome assembly MDSV01 (sample SAMN05326640, study PRJNA326480) | marine metagenome | isolation source: seawater | place: Atlantic Ocean: North East | collected 2012 | reverse complement strand
TGACATAGATTGTTTTATATATTTTTCTTCACTATAAACAATCCATCGAGGAACTTCATTACATACCCAGCCCATTTTAGTTGCCCCTTCTTTTAGTTTTTTACTGGCTTTAGTAATAAATTTTTCGGGAGCTTTCTGTATGTTCAATTTTTTTTCAATATCTAGAAAATGTTCTTCCATTTCATTATCACTAAATTTAGACAAGTCATACTCTTCCCATTCTTTATAAATTTCTTGTGGAAGTCGATGATAAAGACCGCTGTTAATTTCACTCCCGCCACCTAGTGTTTGTCCCTCAACAAAAGCAATTTTATTTTTTCCAAACGCTAAGTTAACACCACCATGCTTGTATTTTTTTTCCATTTCATCTACTGAATATTCATTTGATTTTGATTTGATCCCTCTTTCAATCAATATCGTAGGAATATTTTTTTTAAGTAGCTCTAATGTTGTAACACACCCAGAAGGGCCAGAGCCTATTACTAGCGCTTCAGTTTCTATCATAATATTTAAGAATAATTAAAGATTTAACAAATTTCTTAATCTCGTTAGAAAAAGGTAAAAATGGAAAAATTTTTCCCAGAAAATTTTTTTGATTTAAGAATATTAATAACAAAAAATTAAGAAAAAATAGATACAATTTAATTCCAAATGCATAATGATCTGGAGCTCTTCTTAGTTGTCTTAAAAAAAACGAGTAACTTTCATCATCTATTGTGTAGAGCAATTCTTTACCTAAAATTACTTCAATGATTTTTTTATTATTCATTTATTGGGCTATTAATATTATTAAAATACTGAGTATTCCTATTAAAAGACTCGTTTTATCTTTGATTGCGAAAGTTACTGGGTCATAATTAATTTTCCCCCTAACAAGAAAAAGCCACATTCTTGAAATCCAAAAATAAACTAATATTAATAAAAAATATAAATAATTTGGATAAGTAAAATATAACAATACAGAATCTGTGTTGATATATAGGCCAAGAATAATAATAGAACTTATAGCAGAAGCTACACCTAATGGTAATAGAACTAATTCATCGCCAATATTATAACTTCTTCCATCTAAGCTAATTTTCTTATCATTATTAAAGAAGTCTGACAGTCTTTTAATAATTGCAAGATTCACAAAGAAAAAGAAAGAAAATAGTGGTAGCCAAAAAGTAAATTCTAAATTAAAAATATAAACTCCTGAAAATATTCTAATACAATAAAAATTACTTAAAAGTATTAAATCTAGAATTGGAATTTTTTTACCATAAGTTGAATAAAATATATTTAATAGAAAATAAATACAGACAATTACAAAAATTTTAGAATTAATCAATATTGATGAAGGAAGGACTAAAAAAACTAAAGATAAACAAAATAAAAAATTGTGAATAATACTAATATCACCTGAAGCCAAAGGTCTATTACTCTTTTTTTTATGTTTTCTATCGTTTTCTAAATCCAAATAATCATTGAACATATATACAGTAGATGCGGAAAGCGACATAAATAAAAACAAAGGCAAAAATTCTAAGAAGTTATTATATGATCGTATACTTGAATCAATAAGTAGTGGAAAAAAAATTAATAAATTTTTAACCCAATGTTTTATTCTTAAATGATCAAATAAAATTTTTATATAAGGTTTTTTTGTATTTTTAAATTCAACATTTTGATTTTGATTCAATATTTTTTTGAAAAAAGACATGTTAAAAATTATAGTTTTTTTTGCATGTTTTGAAAATAAAAAATCATCTTTAGAATTTCCTAAATAGATATAATCTTGAATACCCATTTTTTCTAATAATTTAATTTTTTCCATTCCAATCATATTTTCTTTATTTTTGGTGCCAATAACTTTTTCGAATAAATTGTTTGGAAATTTAATCTGCTGTAAAAATTCTTCACTCGACCCACTTAATAATATGGCTGTGTAGCCTTTAGTTTTATAGTAAGTAATTTCTTCAATTATTTTTTTATCAAGAGGAATAGATTGGCTATGTGGATAATCTCCTGATTGAAAAAGTTTATTTTTTAAGAAAACTTTACCTTTAAGTAATAATTTTATTGTATTGATTGGTTTTTTAAAAAATGAATTGAAAAATGCTTCGAATGTTGAATCAATTTTAGTAAGAGTTCCATCAAAATCTACAATAATATATTTTTTCATATTAAAGCTTAAAGCGTTTTCTTAGTAAGTTGATCATCGCAAAACTTACATAAAAAAATGATTATCTAAGCATTTCTTTTTATCAAAATATTCTCGATTTGTTATTAGATTTAATTATTATGCTGATGCATTTAACATATCTTTATATATCCATTTTTTTGGCCTAGATAGTTGATTAATAATAAAAAATTTAATCTTAATCTATTCTTCTCTTATGCACAATTTATTGTGTCAGGAATTTTCCCCATTCTTGTTATGATTCATGCATCTAAAGCGCTGTCTCTTTCTGCATGGGGAGAAATACTGCTTTTTCAATCGCTTTCCCTATTTTCATGTATTATAATTTTTTTTGGAACTGACGTTTATGGTTTACGGGAGATTTCTAAATTTTCATCAAATTCAAAAAAAATTACTGAAATAATAAATCAAGTTTATCACATAAGAATCATCAATTTCCTTTTCTATTTGTTGATCACTAGTTTATTAAGTTTGTTAAATAATGTTTCTTTAAATTCCATTTTAATTACTGCATCATGGACATTAGCTTTAGTTATTTCTCCGCTTTGGATTTATATAGGATTGGGTAAATTAAAATTATTTTTCTTCACAGAGCTTTTAACTAAGACAATAATAATCATAACTATTTATTTAAATGTATTAAGCGACATTCAAAGTAATTTTTTAATTTTTTTATTAATAATCACAAATTATTTTATCAACTCTTTAACCTTATTTTTTTTGAAAAAAAATATTTCATTTTCAGTTTTTGGATTAAATGAAATAAAAAGAATTTATAAAAAGACAACCCCATTTTTTTTAATTCAATTTTGTGCCAATGTATTTACTACTTTCCCAATACTTATAGTTGGTCTTACTTCTGGGGCAGCGCAAGCAGCTATTTTTGGAAACGCCGAAAGATTATTTAGAATCTTTAGATCATTATATAGTCCATTAAATAGAATTGTTCTCCAGCATTCAGTTTCCAGAAAAATTGATAAGAATGAAAAGAAAAAAGAATTTATACTAGCAGCAATTATTGGTGTCGTTGTGTTCTTAGTTGGTAGTTTATTTGTATTTTTCTTTATTGAAATTTTTTTAGGTCCAAACTATAAAGATTCAATAAATGTTTCGCTTATTCTTTTAGCATCAATACCTTTTGTTTTTACAGCTAACCAAATTTTACATAGCTATATTTATCCATCCAATAATGAATTATTCTTTATGAAAACATTACTTTGGCTTACTCCATTTAATATAATATCTCTTTTTAGTCTTTCATATTTTATGGGATCTCATGGTACTGCAATATCTATGATCATGGCAGAATCCGCCTTATTTATCGTATTTTTTTCTTTTATAAAAATTAAATTCAGAAATACTTAATATCCTCGAATGAAAAAAATTAAATTATCCATAATTGTATGTGCATATAATGAAGAAAATTCTATAAAAAAATGTATTGAAAAATTAATAAATCAAGTTATTGATTATAATAATATTGAAATTATTATTATTGATAATGAATCAAAGGATCAAACTTATCATATAGCATCAGAGTGTATAAAGAATTCATTATTTAAAAATATAACCCTTTTCTCTATAGAGCATTGCCCCTTAACAGGCTCCCGAAATTTTGGTTTAAAAGTTGCCAGAGGAGATTATGTGGCATATATTGATGCAGATGGTTACATCATGGATAAATGGTTTTCTAGACTTATAACAAATATTGAGATTGATTTTGATGTATTCTTAGGTTCAGTTTCCATCAATCCTTCAAGTAGTTTTTTTTCAAAAAGTATTTTTTATGGTCACTTTCTACCATCCTTAGAAAGTCGCAGTAGGGAAAATAAAATAATCGGAGCAAATATGGCTTTTAAGAGGTCTAAGTTGTTATCTGTAAATGGATTTCATACTGTCTCCACCGACAGGGGAGATGAGACGCTTATTTTTAGTCTTTTAAAAGAAAAGTTTAAGTCCTTAAAAATTATTTATGACAAATCTTGTAAAGTGATTAATTCCTATCCTGAAAGAGCTTCTATGTGGTTTTCTCAACAATTTCAAGAAGGAAAATCAGATAGAAATGCAGAACATTTAAAAAAATTTAATTACAAAAAAACTTTTAAATTGGTTCTCAAGTCTACATCTATTGTACTACCTATTGTTTTATTAGTAGATTTATTTCTAAATGTAAATTTAGGTATATTTGTTAATCTGTTATTATTATTGTTTATTGTAAGGCACTTGGTAAGATGGAAATATTATTTTTATTCTATTTTAAATGGTTTCAAGAATATTGGAATTAGATATCTATTTTTTTTACCAATTATTATCTTAGGATCTCTATCTTTGGATTTTGGATATTTATTTGGAAGTTCTAACAGATTAATCAAAAATTATGGTATTTCACCATCAGGAAAATTATTAAAAAAATATTCTAAAAACATATAATATGAGATTATCTCCCAATAAAGCATTATTAATGGATATTAGTACTATCAATAGTATTTGTACTAAGTATTTAGGAAAGGATATAAATATTTTTCTTTATGGAAGCTATGGTAGTAATCAAGGTGCTTGGATTTTAAATGATGATAATGAATACCATCCATATAATGACTATGATATTTTAGTATTAAAAAACAAGCTTAACAAAAAAGATTTCATGCTAATGCAAAAAGTAGAAAAAGAATTATTAAACAATATTAAGATAAAATTTATAGACCTAACTCTTTCGACTAATCAAGAAATGAAATTCCTTAAACCTACTGTATTAAATATTGATATATTGAATTCTTCTAAACAAATTTTTGGGAAGTATGATTTTAGAAAACAAGTAAATAATTTAGATAAGAAAAATATATCATTGGAAGAAGTCGAAAAATTATTTTTTACCAGATTGTGGGTTTTTTCAGGAGCAATGACAAATCTAGAAAAAGATAAAACATTTGTTTTGACTCAGATAGCAAAAGCAATTTTTGCTATTGTAGATGCAATTTTGATTGAAAATAAACAGTATACTTCATTGTACGAGAATAAAAAGAATCTTGTTAAAAACTTTGTGGATAAAGATTTTTTTAATTTAGTATGTTGGGCTTGTGAGCAAAGGTCTCACCCATCTTCAGAATTAAATTTGAATGACTTCATAGATAATAAAAAAAACAGTAATGAAAAATTTCTATATAAAATTGTTTGTGAAAAATATAGATTAGTTTTTTTAAGAGTTTTAGGAAATAAATACAATAAATCTTTTAATAGTATTGATGAATTTCGTTCTTTTTATAACTCATCAATTAGAACTAAAATAAAAAGATTAATTTATCCAATTGTGAAAGGTAAATCTTATAATAAAGACATCTATATTAGAAATGCATTTATGATAAAATTATCTTTATTACTTTCTGAAATAAATGATACCGAAGGATTAGAGATGTTAAAAAACGCTAGTGATTTTTTCAAAATTAATAAAAATATTTGTAATAATATATGTTATGAAATTGCACAAAACCTGTAATATCAAATGAGCAATACATCTAATTCATATTTTATAGTACTTGATGCTCTGAGATCAGATCATGTAAAATATATGCCATGGCTATCATCCAAAATCGAAGACGGTATTTATGTAAAAAATTTAGAGATATCCAGCGGTTTTTGTGAGCGTTCTCAAATATTTTTTAACTTAAAACCTTGTCAGACAAGTTTTGTTAGTGCAATAAGTATTGATATTGATTCAAAATATAATATTAGACCATATTCGTGGTTACCAAATTGGTTAATAGCTCCCCTTATTTTTTTTGAAAAAAATCAATTTTTGCAAAAAATCATCAGATTTTTTTTATGGAAAATATCTTTAAAAAAATCATCTCTTACGATGTATCCACAAAGAATCCCTTTAAATATTTTAGATAAAGTTGTTCTTACAGAAGATGCCATTAATTTTGAAGAATATTCAAAAGAAATTAAATCAGGACTTTTATGGCAATACATTCAGTTAGGCTATCAGATTAATTGGGACTATTTTAGTTCTTTATCAGATGCTTCTTTTGGTACAGATTCTTCTCGACTTGAAACCCTTTCAGAAAAACTTTCTAATTATCAGCGCTCATTTATACCAATCTATATTGGCACACCAGATGCTCTTGGTCATAAGTTTGGACCACATTCAATAGAATTAATTAAAGGTCTTGAAGACTTAGATATAAAACTTAAATCTTTTTATCATTCATGTATAAAGCATAATAAAGAATGTAATGTATCTTTTTTAGGGGATCATGGTATGGAGAAAGTACATACAGGCATTAATGTAGATAATATTGTGAAATCTATTGCAGAAGAATTGAATCTTAAGGTAAATGAGGATTTTTACTATTTTTTAGATTCAACTATGCTAAGAATATGGTGGAAAATAGATAGCCAAAAAATAATTGATGATTTTTTCTCCAAGCTTAGTGTTAATAATGAGTTAAATGATAAAGGATATTTTATAGATGATATGCTCTGCAACAATGAAGGATTACCTCCAATAAAGGATATTGCTGATATTGTTTGGTGGGCTAAAAAGGGAGTACAAGTAGCACCAGACTTCTTTCATAGTGGTATAAATATTAAAAAGGGTATGCATGGATATTTAAAAAAAGATAAAATAAGTAATGGATTTTTTATTGCAATTCAAGGCGGGAATAGTGTTAAAAAATCATATGAAAATTTAGATATATTAAATCTAACTGATATATTATAGTTTCATGCATTGAGCAGTAATACAATATTTTGATAACAAATAAAAAAGATTCATTTTTGACTATACCATTGTATACCTTTTTAAAGGTAGTGCTTCTTTTATTTGTATTTATTATTTCAATCTTTTTAGGAGGTCTTTATAATGGTGGAGACCAAATTATTTATCAAAGAACCTATAGCGGGCTATCAAACCTCAATCTTGCTGACGCTTATTTATTTTATACCTTCAATATTTATTCAATAGAGATTATACATTTTGTGGCCATTTGGATTGCAAGTCATTTAGGAATAAATAAAATAATTTTTATGGCGGTATGTAATACATTCCTTGCTAACCTCATAATAAAGGTTTTTAATGATTTAAAAGTCAATTTTTTAATCACATCACTATTTATTACAACAAATTTCTATCTGTATGTTCTATTTTTTGCTGCTGAGCGTTTAAAATTTGGGTTTATATTTTTTTTAATAGCTATTCTTTATAAAAGAAATTCTCTTCATAAAACACTCTTTTTTATGCTATCTATTTTATCACACTTACAAATGATAATTTTATATTCAGGAAAGATATTTGATCTCTCTCTTACAGAATTAAAACGGTTCATAACAAGCCTTGAATTAAGGAGGTCTTTATTTTTGATTACACCTTTTGTCTTTATTAGCTTTTTATTTATTCAAAGTGATCTTTTAATTAAAATTATTGCATATAGTGATAGTAAAGGACTATCTGATTTTTTAAGAATATCATTATTTTTAATAATGGCTTTGTACTATTCTTCTTCAAAATTAAAAACCTTAGTTTACTTTGTACCTCTCTTCATCGCAGTATATTTTGTTGGGGAAGATAGAGTAAATATGATTGGGTATATATATTTTTTATATAGCGCCTTACAATATCGTAATGGTTTTAATCTTGGAGTATTGGCTACTACTTTATATTTCCTTTATATCAATGTAAATTTTGTAAAAAATATTATTTTATATGGAAATGGATTTCATTCATGAGCCAAATATCAAATAAGGTTCTAGTCTATGTTGATGCGATAAATATTGGATCTACAGGAGGAATAAATCATCTAGTTAACATGCTTAGCGGGGCTCCAGATAAGGTTAGTAGTAGTGAAATTATTTATAAGGTATGGGCAAAACCAGCATTATTGAAAAAATTGCCTGTTAAGAAAAATATTAATTATTATTCTAATATTATAGGCAATATGCCTTCACCGTTTAATTTATTATGGAATTTGATTGTATTTAGAGTGATTTGTTATTTTAATAAGCCTGATTATCTTTTTTGTCCTGGAGGGAACCTTTTCTTTTCACATCCACGTTCTATAGGCGTGTTTCAGAATATACATCCTTTTCTACCAAAGCAAATTAAAAGGTCTCCATTAGTACAAAAAATTAGACTCCATCTACTATTACAAACTCTGATTTATTCATCAAAAAGATTTAATAAGCATATTTTTCATACGAAAAATTCACATAAGATTATGTCAGATTTTTTTGAAAGAAATAAACATTATAAAGTTATTCCCCATGGAGTAGATAATATTTTTAGAGTATCTAAAAATACTGTGATTAAGAGAATGCAAAGTCTAAAAGAAAAAATCAATCAAAATAAAAAAATTACTTATACTTATGTTTCAAGTGCCGAAGCTTATAAGAATCATATTAAGCTCATTGATTCTTTTAATACTTTGCATGATAATAATAAAAATTTTGAATTAAATCTTATTTTGTCAGATGGGCCGTCATTACCTTCAATTTTAAAAAAAATAGATCAATGTAATTTCACAAATAATATCAACTTATACTCTAATAGCAATCAAGAAGAAGTTGTAGATATATTACACAATAAAACAGATATAGGATTATTTGTTTCTTCTTGTGAAACATTTGGATTGATACTTGTTGAAAATATGGCGTCAGGATTACCTATCTTTGCTATTAGAGAATCTTGTATACCAGAGATCTTAGGAGATAATCCATTTTATTTTGATATAGAGAATCCAAAATCTTTATACAATGAGCTTCAATATAATTTTGAAAACTTTGAAAACTTTGAAAAATATAGTTTATTAGCTTGGAAGAAATCAAATGATTATTACTGGCAAAGGGCAGTAAATGATACATGGGATTTTATTTTTAGCTAAATTCAATAAATAAAAATAGATAGGACAGATATGTTTAAAAATAAAATATTAATGGTTACAGGCGGAACTGGTTCTTTTGGTAATGCTGTTGTAAAAAGGTTTCTTGACACAGATATTAAGGAAATTAGGATTTTTAGTAGAGATGAAAAAAAACAGGATGATATGAGAAAATATTATTCTAATAAAAAACTCACATTTTATATAGGGGATATAAGAGATAGAAGGGCTATAGACGAAGCTATTATAGGGGTTGATTATTTATTTAATGCAGCTGCTTTAAAACAAGTACCTTCTTGTGAATTCTATCCCATGGAGGCAGTTAAAACAAATATCATAGGCGTAGATAATGTATTAGAATCTGCTATCAACGCAGGAGTTAAAAAAGTTATAGCTTTGAGTACAGATAAGGCCGTTTATCCGATTAATGCTATGGGGACAAGTAAAGCAATGATGGAAAAGGTGGTAATTGCTAAAAGTCGAAATATCCATTCCACATCTACTACTATTTGTTGTACCAGATATGGAAATGTCATGGCTAGTAGAGGGTCTGTAATACCTTTATTTATTGAGCAACTTAATCAAAATTTAGATTTAACTATTACTAATCCAAAAATGACAAGATTTATGATGAGTCTTGATGATGCAGTAAATTTAGTATTATTCGCGTTTGAAAATGGAAAAAATGGAGATATTTTTGTTCAAAAATCTCCGGCTGCAACAGTAGGCCTATTAGCAGAAACATTAAAAGGTCTTTGTAACAATAGTAGCTCTAAAGTTAGAATTATTGGTACAAGGCATGGAGAAAAATTATTTGAAAGCTTATTGACAAAAGAGGAAATGGCTAAAGCTTTCGATCTTGAACACTATTATAGAATTCCTTCTGACAATAGAGATTTAAACTATGACAAATATTTTGAAAAGGGAGAAAAGAAAATTACTGATTCAGATGAATATCACTCACATAATACTCACCAATTAAACCAACAAGAGTTAAAAAAACTATTAATGAGTTTAAGTGAAATAAGTGATTCATTAAAAAAATGGGGAGCAAAATAAGTGAAAAAAATAATGACAATAGTAGGCACCAGGCCAGAAATAATTAAATTGAGCATGGTCATATCTGAGTTAGAGAAATTTACAGACCACACCTTAGTGCATACAGGACAAAATTATGATTATGAGTTAAATGAAATTTTCTTCAAAGAAATGAAAATTAAAAAACCTGATTATTTTTTAAATACAGCAGGCGAAACTTCAGCCAAAACTATTGCAAACGTAATTTCTGAATCTGATATTATCATGGATAAAATTAAACCTGATGCTGTATTGTTATATGGGGATACAAATAGCTGTTTATCTGTAATATCTGCTAAAAGAAAAAAAATTCCTGTTTTTCATATGGAAGCTGGAAATAGGTGTTTTGACCAAAGAGTCCCCGAAGAATTAAATAGAAAAATTGTTGATACTTTAAGTGATATCAATATGACAATTACTGAACACGCTAGACGATATTTGATTCAGGAGGGTATCAAGCAAGAAACGATTATTAAAATCGGCTCATCAATGTTAGAAATCATTAACAACTATAAGGTAGAGATTGAGAAATCAAATATTCTTAAAAAGTTAAAAATAAAGAAAAAAAAATACTTTATAGTTAGCATTCACAGAGAAGAGAATTTAGACAACCCAGAAAATTTTAACAATTTCTTAGAATCATTAAATATAATTGCTGACAAGTATAAATACCCAATTATTGTTTCAACTCATCCTCGAACTCAAAAGAAAATTGCTTCATCAAAGAAAATTAAATTTCATCCTCTGGTTAAAATTATTAAGCCTGTTGGATTTTTCGACTATATTTTTTTACAAAAAAATTCATTCTGTACTATTTCTGACAGCGGAACAATCACTGAAGAATCATCGCTATTAGGTTTCCCTGCAATCACAATAAGAGAGGCCCATGAAAGACCCGAAGGAATGGATGAAGGTACATTAATTATGACCGGATTACAATCTGAAGATATTATTGATGGTATTAAGGTCGTTGTAAGCCAAAATAGCAATTCTTATACTCCCAAGTTGGTTGATGATTATAATGTTGATAATGTTTCAAAAAAAGTTGTACGTATCATCTTGAGTTATATTAGCTACGTAAATAGAACAGTCTGGAAAAAGTAGATTGAAGAAAAAAATTTTAGTTCTTGGCTCCACTGGTATGCTGGGGCATCAAGTTGTTAAATATTTTAAAAAGCTTGATCAGTATGATCTATATGATATCTCTTATAGAAATAAATTAACAGATCGGACAATAATTATTGATGTGAGAAAAATTACTGAACTAGAAAAATATATTATAGAAGTAAAGCCTGATATTATTATTAATTGCATAGGTATGTTAATTGAGGAATCCCAAGAAGACATTTCAAAAGCAATTTATATCAATTCTTATTTCCCTCATCTGCTTAAAAGTATTTGCAATAAAATAAATGCAAAATTAGTTCATATTTCTACAGATTGCGTGTTTTCTGGTGACAAGGGTTCATATACAGAAACTGATTTACCAGACAGTAATACAATATATGGAAAAACAAAATCTCTAGGTGAAATCACAGATAATACTCATGTAACAATTCGCACTTCTATAATTGGGCCAGAATTAAAGTCAAATGGTGTAAGTTTGCTAGACTGGTTTCTCAAAGAAAAAAATAGTGAGATAAATGGGTATAGTAAGGCTATATGGAGCGGAGTCACCACATTGGAGCTAGCTAAAATCATTAAGATAGCAATAGATAGTCATATTACTGGATTATATCATGTAACAAATAATGAAAAAATCTCCAAGTATGAATTATTAAAATTATTTAATAACCATATCAACAAAAAATTTAAAATCAATAAAAACGAATCTATTATGAATAACAAGAGCTTGATTGACACTAGAAATAAATTAAACTACACAGTGCCTAATTATAACATTATGATTGAAGAGATGTTTAAAGAATTATTTAACAACCCTAGCACTTACAAACATTATAATATTTTTTAAAAGATTTGTAAAAAATGTATTTAAAACTAAATTTATAACATGAAAAAAACATACAGTAAATATTATTCGTTATTTGTAACAGGATATATTTTTATCCTTTTTTTAAGTACAATTTTTGCTCAAATATCAATTAGCGATATTAATAAGTTAAGTAATCAAAATTTAGATAAGATTAAATCAGAATTACAATCTAAGGTTAAACCAACTCCGCTAGAAACTGTTTCTTCTCCAGAAGCAGCTAAAGTTTCAATTACATCAACTGATATTGCAGTTGTTACGGGAGATTATTTTGGATATAATTATCTAAGAAAAGATATATCATTTTTTGATAATACACCTACTCCAGCTGATTATAAATTAGGCCCAGGAGACCAGATTATTGTCTCATTGTGGGGTGAAAAAAATTCTAGAAAAACTATGACTATCAACAAGAATGGAATGATATACTATGAAAATATTGGATTTATAAATTTATCCAATAAAACTCTTGAATCAGCAGAGCTGCTGCTAACAAAAGAACTTTCTAGAATTTACTCAACTTTAAAAGATGAGACTAATCCAACTACGCTAATGTTAGAGCTTGGGAAGTTAAAATCTATAAATATTTATTTCTCTGGACATATTGAAAATCCAGGGATTAACCTTGTACATCCCTTTTCTGATATTTTCTCAGCTATCGTTCAAGCAGGAGGAGTAGATTTTAAAGGCTCTTTGAGAGAAATCCAATTAATCCGAAATAATCAAATAATTTCTACAGTTGATCTCTATTCTTTCTTTATGAGCGGAACAAATACTTTTTCTAATAACAAGCTGATTGATGGAGATATAATTCACATCCCAAAGGTTAAAAAACGTGTCACTATTTCAGGAGAAGTGAATAGACCTGCTACTTATGAATTGAAATTGGATGAATCTTTATCAGATATAATTGAATATGCTGCTGGCTTTACTAGCAGTGCGTCATCAAGTCTTATTTTAAGTCAAATTATTCCAATCGAGGAAAGACTTTCTGATGACAATGCAAGAACTAAAATTGCAATAAACTTTAAAAATAAAGAATCAATAATGTTAAATAATGGTGATAGTATAGTTGTACCATCTATTTCATCTGTTGATTTAAATGTAACTCTTTATGGTCGAGTAAAGTTTCCTGGAAAATATCCTGGCGCTAATACTACCCTAAAAAACGTTTTAGATATAGCAGGAGGTTTTGATGACCCAATATTTAGAAAAACTATTCGTGAAGATATAATTACTATTCTAAGACAAGATGAAAATAAATTTTACAGCAATGAAATAGTAGTTGACTATAAAAATGCGGATCAATTTAAATTAGAGATAAATGATAAAATCTTTATTTATGAGGATATAAATTATAAAAATAACTTTACTTACAATGTTGAGGGTGAAGTCTATAAGCCGGGAACTTATGCTATTAGAGCAGCCACTACAACTGTACGCGAAGCATTATCATTAGCTGGAGGTTTAACAGAATTATCTTCAGTAAGAAATCTTACTGTAAAACAAGAGTTCACTACATTAAATGACGCAGGAGATGAAATTACCACTTCAGAGGTTGTTAATAATGTCACCTTAGATTTTGAAATCGGAATTAATTCGGTAATTATAGCATCTCCTATTGAGAATGTTGTAAGGGTAGAGGGGAATGTCTATAATCCTGGATTAATTACATACAAAAAAGGTGCAAAATTACCACGATATATTGAACTTGCTGGAGGTCACAAACCAGATTCTCTTAAAAGAAAAGTTTATATTAGAAGAGCGAATGGTAATATAGAGCAGAATAATAGAATCACTTTAGGGCTTGGTAAAAACCTTTATCCTGGCGATACTATTATTGTACCTGTAAATCCAGATCCACAAGATTTTGATATCACTGCCTTTATAGCAGAAATATCAACAACGTTAGCCAACATAGCAGCTATTCTATTAATAGTTGATAATCAAAATTAAGTGAGTAAACAAGATTTGAATAAGCCAATCATTGACAAAGAATATATAAGTATTGCTAACTTATTTTCTTTTGTTGTTAGTATTGTAAAAAAGTATTTGAGAATATTTTTATATATAGTAATCATTTATGCAGTTTATTTTTTTATAATAAAGACACCTATATATTTTTCTAGTGCTTCATTTTATACTAATTATAAGGATACAAGTAGCCTTCCTTCTTTTGGACTGTTAAGTAGCTTAACAAAAGGTGAATCTGATACAAATGACCTTGGATTTTCAGTAGAAACATATTTATCATCAGAAATTTTTTTAAATCAAATGGTAACTAAAAAATATATTATTGATGATAGCAAAATATCGTTAGTTGACTATTGGGGTAATAACCATAGTAAAATAATATCTGTTAATCCTATTACAACATTAAAAAATATTAACAAACGTTTTAATCTTAGATTTAACTTGTCTGATGAAGAAAAAAGAATATTATTTGCAAAAGACATATTAAAAGAAAGTCTTTATCATCTGAAGGATGATAACTCATCCTTGCATATCGTAGGAATAACTGTTGATGATTTGAAGTTAGCTAATCAAATTAGTCAAAGCATTGTAAGCTCTATTATCAATTATTCAACATCTATAACGAATATCAAAGCTAAAGAGAAAGCTGAGTTTATTCAACAGAGACTAAATCAAATAAAAACAAGCCTCGAAAATTCCGAAAATGAAAAATTACTTTTTTTAGAGAAAAATAATGACCTATCATCACCATCTTTAGTTCTAAAATCAGATAGGCTAAATAGAAAAATTTTACTTTATGAGCAAGTATATTCTAGTCTTTCAGAGGAATTAGAAATGGCAAAAATTGATCAACAAAATAATACTTCGACAATATTCTTGCTAGATGAGTCAAATATTTCTTCATATAAGCCAGGGAAAACCTTTTTAGAAAATGTATTAACATTGTGCACCATTTTTTTTAGCGCGCTAGTAGCTTTTCAAGCATACAAAAAAAGAGATTCACTTTTTATAAAGTAAGTTATGATTCTATGGTTCACAGGTCAGCCCGGTAGCGGTAAAACTACTCTAGCTAAAGCTTTAATAAAAAAAGCTATTGAGGATAGACCAGATGTCAAAATTATTAATATTGACGGAGATGATTTAAGGAGTATCAGTAAGAATAAAGACTACTCTAAAGAAGGTAGAATTAAAAATATATCTACAGCAATCTCGATAATACGCTTTTTGGCAAATAAAAATTATATTTGTGTAGTATCTATTGTTGCGCCATACAAATTTTTGAGAGATGAACTAAAAGAAGAATTTTCTTTTTTAGAAATTTATTTACATACTACAGAAATCCGAGGAAGAGAAAACTTTTTTGCTAAAGACTATGAAGTGCCAACAGACCCAAAGCATTTAGCAATTGATACTGGTAAATTAACTATTAAGGAAAGCTTAGATGAAATACTCGATGTTTATAGGAAGATGGCAACCGTGGCATGATGGTCACCGATGGCTAATTGATCAAAGATTAAATCAAAATAAAAACGTACTTATTTGTATAAGAGAAGTTAGTCAAGATGATAGCAATCCATACGATCCAGTGGAAGTAAAAGAGAATATTGAAAAAGAATTAAAGGATTTAATCTCGTCTAATCGTGTTAAAGTAATAATTATACCTGATATTGAATCAGTGAATTATGGCAGAGGAGTTGGATATGGTATTATCGAGCATGTTCCACCGCAAAAAGTTGGAGAAATTTCTGCTACTGAGATAAGAAAAAAGTTATTTAATAAATAATAAAAAAGTAGCAATTTGCAACCTTTATTAAGGGCCCATAGCTCAATTGGTTAGAGCAACGGACTCATAATCCGCAGGTTCGGGGTTCAAGTCCCTGTGG
>MDSV01152861.1_pt1 | contig 15978 bp, 17 predicted proteins | sample 810851 | NCBI WGS metagenome assembly MDSV01 (sample SAMN05326640, study PRJNA326480) | marine metagenome | isolation source: seawater | place: Atlantic Ocean: North East | collected 2012 | reverse complement strand
TTTCTGGGTATCTCTAGATTAATATTTTTAAGATTATGAGTCCTTGCGCCTTTAACAAAAATATTCTTTTTCATGTTAAAGAAATGATATCATCAAATACTTGCAATTGAATCATTTACCTAGGAGATTTATGAATATAACAATTTTAAAATGGTTAAGCAGCCTGTTTGTTCTGATAGGAGTGCTTTGCACTAATCTTAATATTTATCCATACAACATATATTTTCAATCCATAGGAGCCATGAGCTGGGTTTTGATAAGCTTATACATCAAAGATAGATCTTTAATGCTGAATTTTTTACCACAGCTACCCTTGTTTTTCATTGGTTATTATTTGCTATTCACCGGGTGATACATAATTCTTATATGTATTTCCGAAGCTCTAATCACCTAGAAATCTGATGAAATACATACTTTCTTGTTAATTTTTCCTATCAGTAAGCAAATATATGGGTTATTATTAAATACTTATTAATAACTTTTTAAATGAGTGTGAATGTCGGTAAATAAGGTAATATTATTAGGACGAGTAGGCGTAGAACCAGAGGTAAAGTACATGCCTAGTGGGAATGCTGTATTAAACTTGTCGCTTGCTACTAGTAGAAAATTCAAGAATCAAGAATCTGGCTCCTATGAAGATAAAACTGAATGGCATCGTGTAGTATTCTTTAACAAACCTGCTGAGACAATTGGACAATATGTAAAAAAAGGCCAGCAATTATATGTTGAAGGAAGGTTGCAAACTAGAAAATGGCAAGATAAGGATGGAGTAGAAAAATACTCTACCGATATAATTTCAGATAATTTTACGTTTGTTGGATCTAAGTCAGATTCTTCAAGTGATTCTCAATATGATAATCAGTCACCAAAAGATGATTTCAATCAAAGTACTCCATCTAATCAAGATGATGATGTCCCTTTCTAGAGTAAATGCTGGAAAATAAAAAATTTTTTATAAAAACCCATGGTTGTCAGATGAATGAATATGATTCAGATAAGCTTGGTGAGGTGTTAGAACAAAATCTACAAATGATTGAAACAAAAGACTTTGAGCAAGCTGACTTATTACTCCTTAATACATGTTCCATTAGAGAAAAAGCTCAAGAAAAAGTTTTTCATCAACTTGGAAGATGGAAGAAACTTAAAAATAAAAATCCTGCTCTTTTAATTGCTGTTGGAGGATGTGTTGCTTCGCAGGAAGGGAAAGCATTACGTTCAAGAGCTCCTGAGATTGACATTATTTTTGGACCACAAACTATACATAGACTACCTAAAATGATTAAAGATATTTTTAAAAATAATAAAAAAGTAGAGATTGATGTAAGTTTTCCAGAAATAGAAAAATTCGATTATCTGCCATCGGTTACTAATAATAATATTTCATCATATTTATCTATCATGGAAGGATGTAGTAAATATTGTACATTTTGCGTAGTTCCATATACAAGAGGTGAGGAATTTAATAGAGATATGGATAGTATTCTTTATGAAGCACACAAACTCGTAAAAAATGGAGTTAAAGAAATAACATTTTTAGGTCAAAACGTTAATGCCTACAAATCTAGAAACTATGATGGAGAATATGTCTCTTTTAGTGATCTCATAAAATATGTCTCATTTATAGATGGAATTGAGCGAATTAGATACACAACCTCTCATCCCATAGACTTTTCTGATAGTTTAATTGAGGCCTATATGAATCCCAAGCTGGCAAATAATTTACATCTCCCTGTCCAATCAGGATCAGATAAAATCCTTTCTAAGATGAAGAGAAAGCATACAGTTTTGGAATATAAAAATATTATCCATAAGATTAGAAAAATTAGACCTAATATTAATTTAACATCAGATTTTATAGTTGGGTACCCTGGGGAATCAGACATGGATTTTAAGGAAACCATGGATTTTATATCTGACATAAACTTTAGTGATGCTTATAGTTTTATTTATAGCCCAAGACCTGGAACACCTGCATCAATGGAGAAAGATAATATTAGTCATGATATAAAAGTTAATAGGCTCAACCAGTTAAAAGAACTCATTAATTATCAGTCAAAGATATATTCAGAAAAAATGCTAGGAACAATTGAAACTGTTCTAGTTGAAGGACTATCAGTTAAACGAAAAAGTGAAGTCTTTGGGAGAAGTTATAATAACAAAGTAATTAACTTTAAAGGTAGTGAGAATCTTATAGGTAAGCTAGTAGATGTACACATAGATGAAATTAGAGGTAATACTCTTCATGGAACTTTAAATGACATACCACCTAGTCTAAACAAAAAATATGAGCATAAAATACTTTGACTGATAAAATTACCCATCAAAATTTAGTTTTGCAACCACAAGATAATGAGAGGCTAGCTAATCTGTGTGGACTCCTAGATGAAAATCTCAGACAAATTGAGTCTTACATGAATGTTCAAATATCTAATAGGGGCAATACATTTATAATCAAAGGTGATGAAAATATAGTGCCACAGACGTCTCAATTAATTGAAAAGTTATATGATATCTCAAGAGAGGAAGAGCTTACATCAAAGCAGCTTCATATGTATATGAATAAAAATAGCAATAACATGACTCCTGAAAAAGAGGATATATCTCAAGATGAGGAAATTATTATCAAATGCAGAAAACTTACTATAAGAGCAAAGTCAAAATCTCAGCAAGAATATATTAGTGCAATTCTTAATAATGATTTAACATTTGGAATTGGATCAGCTGGAACAGGCAAGACATATTTGGCGGTGGCTTGTGCAGTTCATTTTTTAGAAAAAGATATAGTTAAAAAAATATTCCTCGCTAGGCCAGCAATAGAGGCTGGAGAAAAACTTGGTTTTCTTCCTGGTGATTTATCCGAGAAGGTTAATCCCTATTTACAGCCTATATATGATGCTCTTTATGAAATTATAGGTTTTGAAAGAGTTAGCAAATTATTAGAAAAGAAAATTATAGAAATAGCTCCACTGGCATATATGAGAGGAAGAACACTAAATGATGCTTTTATAATTCTAGATGAAGGGCAAAATACAACCATAGCTCAAATGGAAATGTTTTTAACTAGGATTGGCTATGGATCAAAAACAGTTGTAACTGGAGACACCAGTCAGATAGATCTACCTAAAGATTCCAAATCTGGATTAAAGGACTGCTTAGAATTTATGCCTAAAGTAAAAGGCGCTCATATTACAAAATTTAAAGCTAGCGATGTAATGAGACATAAAATTGTTAAAGATATAATAAGAGAATATGAAAAACGTAAAAAATAATTTACTTAGCGTTAATATTATTAAGGATAAGATAACTGTTTATATCCCATCTGATTATAAAATAAAAAAGTGGGCTAAACTTGCTTTTAAGAATATACAGAAGTCTATTGTTAATATTAAATTAGCTCATTCGAATGAAATCATGAAATTAAATAAACAATATTTTAATAAAAATAAATCATGTAATATTTTGTCTTTCCCTAATAATTTATATTTACATTCAGGGGAGCATATTTTAGGAGACATCATTATCTGTCCAGATGTTGTTAAGAATGAATCAGATTTATATAATAAAGATATTGATAGTAGATGGGCACATATGATTATTCATTCTATGCTACATATACAAGGTTATACTCATAAGTTAAAAAAAGATAAAGATCTTATGGAAAAAAAAGAAAGAGAGTTGATGAATTTTTTAGGTTACCCTGATCCATACTATGCAAAGTAATAATAACTGGCTAAATAATATTATATCTATATTTAAAAGTACTCCTCAAAATAAAAGAGATCTTCTAGATATTTTAAAAAATTCTGTTTTAGATGGCTATGTGGATAATGAATCTTTGAGGATGATCGAGGGTGTCTTTAGAGTTTCCGAGGTTCAAGTGAGGGACATAATGATTCCAAGGCCACATATGACAGTTATCGATATTGCTGATCAGATAGATGAAATAATAAAAAAAGTCGCTTCTTCAGGTCACTCTCGTTTCCCAGTAATAGATGATAATCGTGATGAAATTATCGGAGTTCTACTTGCAAAAGACCTTCTAAAAAAATCACATGATGATGAGAATGATGATGTTGACCTACATGAACTTCTAAGGCCAGCTGTCTTTATTCCAGAAAGCAAAAGACTGAATATCCTTTTAAATGAATTCAAGTCTAGTAGGAATCATATTGCCATTGTTATAGATGAACATGGAGGCGTTTCTGGTCTTGTAAGCATAGAAGATGTTATTGAGGAAATTGTTGGAGAAATCGATGATGAGCATGATAAAAAAACAGAATCTAGAATTATTGCTCAAAGTCATGATGATTATATTATAGATGCCTTGACAACATTAGATGAATTTAATTCATATTTTCTGACAAACTTTAGTGACAATGATGTGGAAACTATTGGAGGATTTCTAATTAATAAATTTGAAAAAGTCCCACTTAATGGTGAGTTCATAATTGTGTCGAACCTATCTTTTAAAATACTTTCTGCAGATTCCAGAAAGATTAAAAGAATAAAACTAAGTAAAAATATCTAAAAGACTATTGTGTCTAACATAAAAAATATATACCTTGAATACGCTCTTCTTATAGGTTCAGGAATTTTATATACAACTTCTTTTTCACCTATTGACTTCAAAATTGGAATATTCATATCTCTAAGTATTTACTTTTATATTTTAATGCACAGTAGTCAAAGATCCAGCGCTATTAAGTCATATATATATGGGCTAGCAATTTTTTCATCAGGCATATCATGGATATTTAATAGTATTTATTATTATGGAGGAGAATACTTAATAATATCCATATTAATGACAGTAATATTCATTTTATTTATGAGTCTATTCCTTGTGCCTATTGGTTTTTTTATTAATCAACAAACTAAAATATTCAAATACTATTATCCAGCTGTAGCTTCTTCTATATGGGTATTGATGGAAATGCTACGGTCCAGTTTATTTGGAGGATTCCCATGGCTTCTGGCTGGTGCTAGTCAAACGGGAACATTACTCGATAATCTATTTCCATTACTAGGCACATATTTTGTAAGTTTTATAATTGTAATGATATCAATGATGTTAGTAGTTACAATTTGTTCTCCAATAAAAAAAAATTTATTAAAAATATATCCAATAATAGTTTTATTAATATCTATAATTATTTATCTTATTCCTATTAATACATCTGATGCAAAAAACCCACTAAAAATTACTATATTGCAACCGAATATAAACATAGGAATGAAGTTTAACAAAAATCAAATTGATGATATCAAAAAAACCTATATAAATATTCTAAATAATAATATAAATAACTTAGTTGTAATGCCTGAAACAGCAATACCAACTTTATATCAATTAGATAAAATATTTTATAAAAAAATTCAGAAGCAATTTGATATTAAAATAATTTCAGGAATATTTAATTATAACCAAATAGATAACAAAGTTTATAACAGTATATTAATGTTGAATCACAATAGTGAATTCATCTACAATAAAAGACATTTGGTACCTTTTGGTGAGTACACGCCACTGGAAAAAATTTTTGGTATAGTTGGTGATACGCTAAATATACCCATGTCTAATATATCCCATGGCGATTCCGAGCAGGATAAGATCCGGCATAATAATATAAGTATTCATCCACTGATTTGTTATGAAATAGCATATCCATCTTTAATTAAAGTCAAAGAGAACGAATATGGTATAATTGTAAACTTAAGTAATGATGCTTGGTTTGGGAATTCTTTTGCTCCATATCAACATCTTCAGATTGCTAAAGTTCGAGCTCTAGAAACAAGACTTCCTGTAATAAGAGCTGCAAATACAGGTATATCTGCTGCTATCAATAAAAATGGAGTCTTAATAAATAAGATCGAACTAAATCAAGCTGGGTATATGAATATTGAAGTATATCCTTCAAAAGGTGTAACTCCATATATGTATTTTGGAGATTATCCTCTATTGATGTTAATATTCTCAATTATATTGTTATATTGGAAGTATCATAGAAAGTATGGATAAAGATTATAAACCTAAAGATATTGAAAAAAATATTCAAGAGTTATGGCAAGCAAATAATGCCTTTGAGACAAATTTAGATGATTCAAAAAATAAATTTTACTGTCTGAGTATGTTTCCATATCCAAGTGGTAAATTACACATTGGTCATGTCAGAAACTATACAATCGGTGATGTTATATCGCGTGGTCATAAAATGTTAGGTAAAAACGTATTTCAGCCTATGGGGTGGGATTCTTTTGGGCTGCCTGCGGAGAATGCAGCTATTGCAAATAAAATCCATCCAGCTGAATGGACTAAAAAAAATATTGATCATATGAGGAAACAGTTAACTAGGCTAGGATATGCATATGACTGGAAAAATGAGATATCTACTTCTGATCCTGAATATTATAAATGGGAGCAATGGTTTTTCCTTAAACTATTAGAGAAAGATCTTGTCTATAAAAAAGAATCAGAAGTTAATTGGGATCCTGTTGATAATACTGTCCTAGCCAATGAGCAAGTTATCGATGGAAGAGGCTGGAGATCAGGGGTAGAAGTTGAGAGAAAAAAAATCCCGCAATGGTTTTTAAAGATCACAAAATATTCTGATGAATTGCTAGATAGTACTGACGATCTAGAGAACTGGCCATCTCGTGTTCGAATTATGCAAAAGAATTGGATTGGCATGTCCAAGGGTGCGTTAGTTAAGTTTAAGATAAAGAGTTTAGATCAACATCTGGAAGTATATACAACAAGAGTAGACACTATCTTTGGCGTAAGCTTTCTGGCTTTATCACCTGATCATGAAGCTTTGAAATCAGTCAAAGATGAAATAGTTCTTAAATTTATTAAAAAATGTCAAACTTTGAAAGTTTCTGAAGAGACTATGAGCAATATTGAAAAAGAGGGTGTTGATACCGGATTAATTGCAGTTAACCCCATAAATGGAGAAAATATTCCTATTTGGGTAGCAAACTATGTGTTGTCAGATTATGGAACTGGCTGTGTAATGTCTGTTCCTGGCCATGATGATAGAGATAATGAATTTGCCAAGAAATATAAATTACCTATACATAAAGTTATTAAAAGCAACAATAAGCAAGATTCTTCTGTTTTTAAAGAGCCAGGAATACTTATTAATTCTGATAAATACAGTAACCTTGATTCTGAGTCTGCAAAAGATGAAATATTAAATGATCTAATTAAAAAAAATGCCGGAGAAGCTAAAATAAATTATAGATTACGCGATTGGGGAATATCTAGACAACGTTATTGGGGTTGTCCCATTCCAGTTTTCTATCATAAAGATGGTACAGTTTACCCTGTACCTGAAAAAGATCTTCCTGTTACTCTACCAAAAGATATTGATTTTTCTAAAGAAGGAAATCCGCTTGATAATCATCCAACATGGAAATATATCAAATGTCCTTATACTGGAAAAGATGCAATCAGAGAGACGGATACATTTGATACATTCTTTGAATCATCTTGGTACTATTTAAGATTTTTGTCATCTAATTATTCTAAGGGTTTAATGGAGAAATCAAAAAAAGACTGGCTACCTGTTGATCAATATGTTGGTGGAATAGAACATGCCATCTTACATTTATTATATGCCAGGTTCTTCCATAAGCTTATGAGAGATATTGGAATAGTAGATAACTCTGAACCATTTACATCTCTGTTGTCTCAAGGAATGGTTTTGCAAGGTGGAATTAAAATGTCTAAATCTAAAGGCAATACAATCGATCCTGATGACATTATTCAAAAATATGGAGCAGATACTATTAGATTATTTATTATGTTTTCAGCTCCACCAGAACAAAGTTTAGAATGGTCAGATACGGCAATAGAAGGATCTTATAAGTTCCTTAAGCGTCTATGGGCATTGAGCTATAACATATTACACAACGATGAAAATAATCAGATAGCTGATGAACAAATAACTAACAATAAAATAAGCGATAGTAGTATTAATATGAAAATTAATAGAACCTTGCAAAAGGTTACTCATGATATTTTTAAAAGAAACAGTTTTAATACTGCAATCGCAGCTATCATGGAACTATTAAACAGTTTAACTAGATATAATCAACAAAATCAGGCTAAAAATATAATTTCTGAAAAAGGAATTAAAATTATTTTAAAAATGTTATCACCCTTTGCTCCCCATATTACACAAAGTATATGGTCTGGTATGGGAGAAAAAACAATTCTGATGAATGAATCATGGCCTATCGTTGATGATGAAGCACTGGAGGAATCAAAAAAAGAGATTATAATTCAGATCAATGGTAAACTCAGAGGCAAGCTTGTTATCAATATTGATCTAGAAGAACAGCAAATTAGAGACATCATCATGAATAATGATAAATTAAAAACATATATTATTGATAAAGAAATCAAAAAGGCTATATATATTAGAGGTAAATTAGTTAACTATGTCATTTAAATTTAAAAATTTATGTTTTAGTTTCATGATAATGATACTAATGAGTGTTCTCACTGCCTGTGGTTACTCACTGCGTGGCAGTTTGAACTTACCGTCTTCCTTGAATCAAATATCAGTTTACTCAAATACTTATAGCCAGTTAGTAAATGCTATCAATGACACATTAATAAATGCAGAGATAAAAGTAACGAATTCGAATGAAAAAAATTTATATAGAATTGTAATTCTTTCAGAAAAATTTAACAGACGGCAGCTCTCTATGAGTATCTCAGGCCGAGTTAATGAGTATGAGTTAATATACGATATTAAGTATGAAATAAACTTACCTAATGAAAAAAATTTAACCGACACAATGACTTTATATCGTGATTATTCTTTTGATGAAAATAATGTAATGGGAAATTCAGATAGAGAAGACTACATTAAAAAAGAAATGATATCAACCGCTGCGACATTAATATTTAATAAATTAAGAGCAGTGGCGAAGTAGCCTTTTCAATTTTTAACAGGGCCATAAGGTGACTGTCTAATCTTATCATGCAGTGTCATCCTATACTCTACAAATCTATTTATGTCATTAAAGTTCATAAACGGATTACCATCTATCTCTTCTTTAAGAGTAGAATTTTTTTTAATTGAATAGTTATGTCCTGGTAGAACAATAGTATCAGAATTTAAAGATGTTTTTATTTTTTCCAATGTATGATACATTTCTTCAGGATTACCTCCATGGAGATCACACCTGCCGCAACCAAAAACAAAGAGCGTATCTCCAGCTATTAGTTTATCATCTATATGATAGCAAGTTGAACCGGGGGTATGTCCTGGTGTATGCAAAGATTTAATTTGAGTTTTACCTAACATGATTACATCACCACCATGATTAATAAAAAAATTATCATATTCTTTTTCCCAAAATATTTTTTCTTTCTTATTGATATGTATCTCAGTATCATGAGTGCTGAGAATTTCATCTACCGCATTTACATGATCATGATGACTATGTGTTAATAAAATTTTTTTCAAGATTAGATTATTATGATTGATATAGTTATATATTTCAGACATATCCCACGCAGGATCAATTATTGCAGCTTCCTTCGTTTCATTGTCTGAGACAACATAGATAAGATTCTGCATAGGACCTACATCAAAAGTTTTAATTATATAAGTTTGTTTTATTTGTTGCATCATCTTTAAATATGTAATACTTTAGTCAATGTAATTAAATTATAAGTATAATATTATGACAGAGATTGTGTTAAAGCCAGAATTAATTAAGGGTTTACAAGAAGTTCTTGTAAAGCATGATCCTGCAAACGAAGATCCAATCTTAGCTGCACAATATTTATCAGCAGTTGTTGGTTCTATTGTCTCAACCTCTGGCATACCTAAAGCAGATCAAGGCGATATTCTAAAACAGCTATTAGATTTTATCGAATACGTATACAAACAACAAAGTGAAGCTAATGATTCTGCTCCTGCTAAGCCTTCAGCAGATGCATTTGGCAAATGGACTCCTTCATAGTCACCGAATATTAGCAGTTATTTCTTTTATTAAATTTGTACCTTTATAAACCAAACCAGTATACATTTGTAAAAGATCTGCTCCACACTCATGTTTACTTAAAGCTGATTCTTTTGATGTTATTCCACCCGTTCCAATAATTTTTACTTTATCTCCCACATGTTTTTTAATGATGCTTATGATTCTATTAGATTTATTTAACAGAGGTTTGCCACTTAAGCCTCCTTCAATATTTTCAGATACATGATCATTTAATATTTTTTTATCAATTGTTGTATTAGTTGCAATTACTCCATCAATTTCATAATTAATTAATAATTTGCAGAAACTTTCTAAGTCAATTTGATTAACATCTGGAGAAATTTTCAAAATAAGAGGCACATGCTTATTATTTTTTTTTACAAGCTCATCATGTTTTCTTTTAATTTTATTTAGAAAGAAATCTAATGAAGATTCAGAATGTAGCTCTCTTAATCTTGCAGTATTTGGTGATGATATATTCAGAGTTATATAATCAGCTAAGCTAAATATCTTTTCCATACAGAATTCATAATCCTCATAAGCTTTTTCTATTTGTGTTGAGCTATTTTTGCCTATATTAACTCCTATTGGTATTTTTCTCTCGACTGATAACAATTTATTTTTTAGATATTCTACGCCTTTGTTATTAAATCCTAGACGATTGATTATAGCCTCATTACTAGCAAGCCTAAAGACCCTAGGTTTTGCATTACCATTTTGAGGTTTTGGAGTTACGGTACCTAATTCAATAAACCCAAAACCAATATTGCTTATAAAATTTATATAATCTCCATTTTTGTCAAAACCTGCAGCAAGACCAAGCGTATTAGGAAAATTGATACCCATTATATGTTTATTATGATTTATTGTTTTTGCTTGTAAAAATTTTTTAAAATAAGAGCTATATATTTTTTCTGCTAGGTATAAACTAATTTCATGAGCTTTTTCTGGCGGTAATAAAAATACTACTTTTTTATAAACTTCAAAAAAAACTGCTGATAAATTCATATTATTTATATTTTAAGAATGATAATCATTGTCATGTTTAATAGTTTACCATAATTGCATTGACAACTCATATTATTAAAATTAGAATGATTCTAAATAGTATGAATTTATTGATTGTTACTATTTTAGATTATTTATATATAATAAGGAGAAAAAAATGAGTTTAAAAGGTTCAAAAACAGAACAAAATCTTAAGGATGCTTTTGCCGGAGAGTCCCAAGCAAATAGAAGATATCTATATTTTGCCGCTAAAGCAGATGTAGAAGGTCAAAACGATATAGCAACTGTATTTAGATCGACCGCAGAAGGAGAGACTGGCCATGCACATGGTCATTTAGAATATCTAGAAAAAGAATGTGGTGATCCTGCGACTGGGGAGCCTATTGGAAACAGTGAAATGAATCTCAAGGCTGCTATTGCCGGGGAAACACATGAATACACAGACATGTATCCTGGAATGGCAAAATGCGCACGAGACGAAGGCTTTGACGAGATAGCTGATTGGTTCGAAACGCTTGCAAAAGCTGAAAGATCGCATGCAAATAGGTTCACTAAAGCATTAGAATCTATGGGTTAACATAGTTCTATAGCCTCGTTAATATCTTTAACGAGGCTATAACAACAACACCTGATAAATACCGGAGAATAATTATGGAAGGTGGTTTAAAAAAACCTACTAGGTTTGACATAGATTGGAAGAATAAGGATTATCTCAATGAGGAATTGTTTGAAAAAGAATTAAGAAGAGTTGCTGATGCATGTCATGGGTGCAGAAGATGTGTTAGCTTATGTAATTCATTTCCAACATTATTTGACTTAATTGATGAGTCACAGACTTTTGAAGTTGACGGTGTATCTTATAATCAATTTGAGGATGTTATAGATCATTGTTATCTATGTGACTTATGTTTTTTAACAAAATGTCCTTATGTGCCTCCGCATGAATGGGAAATTGATTTTCCTCATTTGATGTTAAGAGGAAAAACTATTAAATTCCATAAATCCAAAATATCATTAAGGGACAAAATATTAACATCTACAGATATGCTTGGACAGCTAGGCTCTAGAAAAATAATTGCGCCTATTATTAATTTCTTTAATAGTTTGCCATCATTCAGAGTTATCCTAGAAAAAGTATTGAGAATACATAGAAATGCTAAGTTACCAAAGTTTGCTAGTAAAACTGCAAAAAGCATACATAATATAAAAAACAATACATCTAAATCTATAGACAAAGTTGCTATCTTTACAACTTGCTATCATAACTACAATGAACCCATGGTAATTGATGACCTAATATCTGTTTTGAAACATAACGATATATATCCAGAGGTTATTTCAGATGATAAATGTTGTGGCATGCCTAAATTAGAATTAGGAGATCTAAAGACGGTTGAAAAAATTATGCATCATAACATACAAAAGTTTAAAAAATACGTTGATAATGATTATAAAATTATTGCACCTGTTCCTTCTTGTGTACTAATGTTTAAGCAGGAGCTTCCACTGTTGTTTCCAGATAACAAGGATATTAAAAATATATCTCAAGCATTACGAGATCCTTTTGAGTATTTATTAATGCTACATGATCAGGGCAAACTTAAAACTAACTTTATTGACGACATTGGCCCAGTTTTTTATCAAGTAGCTTGTCATCAACGAGTCCAAAACATAGGACAAGTTACTAAAAAGATACTTGAGCTTGTTCCTAATACTGATGTAGAAGCAATAGAGCGATGTTCAGGCCATGATGGAACCTATGGCGTCAAGAAAGAGACGCATGAGATAGCTATTAAAATTGCGAAACCAATCATAAGAGAGTATGAAAAAAATAATGCTCCCCAATTTACTAGTGATTGTACCTTAGCTGCTCATCATATCGTTAATGCAATGGGAAATAAGGTTATGCCAACTCATCCAATATCATTAATTAGAAAAGCATATGGAATATAGAAAATAGAAAGGAGACACTATTATGAAAAAGCTAATAACATCAGATTTACTCTCATTAGAGGAGTATGACAAATCTAGGGAACAGATAAAATCTGATTTAATATCACATAAGAAGGATCGATCAATAAAAATTGGCGATCATGTTTTAGTATTATTTGAAGACTATGAAACTATTAAGTATCAGGTGCAAGAAATGCTAAGAATTGAAAAAATTTTTAAAGAGAAAGATATCCAAGAAGAAATTAATGCTTATGAATCTCTTATTCCTGACGGAAATAATTTAAAAGCAACTATGCTCATAATGTATACAGATGAGAAAGAAAGGAGGGTCATGTTGAATAAATTACATGATCTAGAAAATAATGTTTGGTTGAGCATCAATAACTCTAAAAGAATTTTTGCTGTATCTGATGAAGATTTAGAACGATCAAGAGACGAGAAAACCTCAGCAGTACATTTTCTAAGATTTCAACTAGATGACCCTTCGATAAGTTTATTTAAAGAATCAGAAAATATTACTTTCGGAATTGATCATATGGAGTATAATCTTCAAACAAGTATAAATCAAAATACTATCAATTCGTTGTCTAAAGATTTTGATTAAATGATTATTTGTTTCTAACTTTAATTAACACTTCAGTTTTTTCTAATGCTAAGCTTTTAGGAATATCTGGTAATTTGGAGAATTCTATTTTATCAAGGCTAATATCTGTTAGCTTTTTGGTACTAGTATTATATACATGATGATGCGATTCTAGATTTGTATCGTAAAACTTATAATCATTTTGTAGATCAATAGTTTTGAGCAAACCCTTAGACTCAAAAATACACAAAGTATTATAAACAGTTGCTTGAGATATAGGTAGCTCAGCCATTTTTACTTTATCAATTAGCTCTACAGATGTAAAATGTTGATGCTTCCTGAAAACAATTTCAGCTATGTCTAAACGTTGTTTAGTAGGCGTAATATCATGTTCTCTTAATAATTCTGAGTATTTATCTAACATAACTTAATTATATAATTTACAATACAAATTTTAAACACTTTATTTATTATTCTTTTTGATTATTTCATTGAGAACAGATGAGTCTTTATCATGCATTTTATTGATTACGGACTGATGTATCAGTTTTCGGCTATACTTAGCATTTTTGAGATTTAAGCCTACAGTCCTCGCGATATCTAAAGCTATATTTAAATCTTTGAGATGTAATTTTGACTTAAAGCCTGGCTTATAATCTTTTTTAATCATTCTATCACCATGTAATTCGAGTATTTTGCTATTGGCAAATCCTCCCATTAGCGCATCTTTAACCAACGAAAGATTGCATCCAGATTTTTTTGCCATTAGCATGATTTCGCTCACAGCAACCATAGTACCAGCTACTAAAATTTGATTACAAGCTTTTGTTATTTGTCCTGATCCGCTCTTACCAACATAGGTTATATTTTTCCCTAAGATTGATAATATTGGTTTGATTTTATGAAATATTTTTTTTTGACCGCCAACCATAATTGATAAAGTTCCATTTATAGCTCCTATTTCGCCCCCAGATACTGGTGCATCTATTAAATGAGATTTTTTTAATTTAAGTTTATTATAGATTATTTTGGTTATTTCAGGAGAAATGGTACTCATGTCTACTATGATAGTACCGTCAACCATATTTTTAATGAGCCCTGTTTTTCCTAGGACTACATCATAAACATCTTTGGACTCTGGTAAATTTAGTATAATCAGTTTACATATTTCTGATATTTTTGAAATACTATTTATATAAGAGCCACCCACCTCCGATATTTCTTTGATTATGTTCCTCTTTCTGGCATAAAATGATACTTTATAGCCAGCAGATAATAAATTTTTTACCATAGGTTTGCCCATAATACCTAATCCAATAAATCCGATTTCACTATGAGCTTTTTTATTATCCATGATATATTGTATAGAATCTAAGTAATTTATCATATGAAAATCGCATATAAAAAATTTATAAATTCTCCTAAAATAAATGAATATCCAATATATCTCCTTTTAGGAAACCCATATCATTTGCAGAATGAAGTTCAGTCAAGGCTAGAGTATTACTTCAAAAATAAAGATTATTTAATCAGTAAATATCTAGTTGATGCAGATTTTAATCTAGATTTAATAAAAGATGATTTTGAAAACTATTCATTATTTTCACAGAAAAAAGTAGTTTTACTAAATATTATTTCTAATACAATACCAAAAACCATTTCTGATTATCTTATAGAGAAAAAAGATATTCCTGACCTAGTAGTCATTTTAAAATTAAGCTCTCAGTCTCCTTCTTTCAAAAAAAATAAGCTTTATTCCAAAATAGATTCAAAAGGCTGTATCATTGAGTTTTATGAACTATCAGGCTCTAGTCTTATTGAATGGGTTAGAAGAAAGTTTGCTAAAAATAATATTAGTTATACTGAAGAATTATTTAAAAAACTTATTGATAAAAACGAGGGAAACACCTCCGCAATCTCTCAAGAATTATATAAAATGTCCTTGTTAGATATTCAAGATATTGGCGTATATTTTGATTTCATACAAAAAGAATATAAATTTACAGAGTATGATCTAGTTGATTCAATAATCGATAAAGATATAAATAAGTCCTTAAAAATTTTAAGTTATCTTAGATCCATTAAATCCTCAGAAGTTTATGTTTTATTCTTAATCAATAACGAGATTAAAAAAATCTATTATTTAGTAAATGAGTTAAGTCCCTCTCCTTATATTGTAAGTTTTAAGAGAAGTGCTTATAACAATTTTGCTATAAATTATAGTAATCAACACTTGATGGATTTGATGCAATATTGTTATGCTATAGACAAGTCAATCAAATTGGGTATTAGCCAAGTTAATACCTGGCATAACTTTGAAATATTAGTAACTGCTTTTATTATGAAAAAACCATTCTCTTCTTTTATAGATACCGAGCTAGCATAAATGAATATAGATAAATATGTACTAACATTATGTAAGAGAGCATTGC
>MDSV01200370.1_pt1 | contig 15979 bp, 13 predicted proteins | sample 810851 | NCBI WGS metagenome assembly MDSV01 (sample SAMN05326640, study PRJNA326480) | marine metagenome | isolation source: seawater | place: Atlantic Ocean: North East | collected 2012 | reverse complement strand
GGACTGCATTTGAGAAAATTAAAAAATACAATCCTAATGGTTGGGTGTGATCTACAAAGGCCTGCAGCGGTAGAGCAACTTAAGCAATTAGGAAAAGAATTAAATATAGAGGTCTACAGTGAAAAAAATGAAAAATCTTCTGCTGTTATAGTAGCAAAAAATGCTTTAAAATATGCAAAAAAACAGAAAATAAACTATGTGATTTTTGACACAGCTGGAAGATTGGGTATTGATGAAGAGCTAATGAATGAATTAAAAGAAATTCATAAGGTAATTGATCCAAATGAAGTACTTTTAACGCTAGATGCTATGACTGGTCAAGATGCTGTAAATTCTGGAAAGGAGTTTAATAAACATATACCAATTTCAGGAATAATATTAACAAAAATGGATGGAGATGCTCGTGGTGGTGCCGCATTATCTATGAAATCAGTAACCGGTATACCAATAAAACTTGTAGGAACTGGAGAAAAATCAGATCAAATCGAAATATTTTATCCAGACAGAATTGCTTCCAGAATATTAGGGATGGGTGATGTCGAAACTTTGATAGAAAAAGCTCAAAAAGAATTTGATGTTGATCAAGTAAAAAATCTTGAAAATAAGATTAAGAAAAATCAGTTTGATTTAAATGATATGCTTCAGCAATTTCAAAGTATAAAAAAAATGGGATCAATGACAGATTTATTAGGAATGGTGCCAGGTTTGGGGTCATTAAAAGGTAAAATTAACCCAAATGATATGAGTGACGACAAAATGAAAAAAGCTGAATCTATCATATACTCAATGACTCCATATGAGAGAAGCCACCCCGAGTTAATAAATGGCTCAAGAAGAAATAGAATTGCCCTTGGTTCTGGTACAAATATTACTGAAGTAAATCAAGTGCTAAATCAATTTAAACAAATGCAAAAAATGATTAAGCAATTTTCTGGACCTGGCGGCAAAAGAAATATTATGCAAATGTTCAATAAAAAATAAAGGAAATAAAATGAGTAAAATAGGACATCTTAGAATCTATCCAATAAAAAAAGGAATGGAATCTGACTGGCTAAAATTATTTAATCAAAAACTTATTCCGGAAATGAAGAAAGCCGGAATCGAGGTAGAGACCGCCTGGATGGATAAAGAAAATTCAAAATTTATTTGGATAAGATCTTACGGGTCATCAGAAAAAGATATAGAAACAAAAGAAAAGTTATTTTATGGAAGCAGTTGGTGGAAAGAAAATGTAGATTTCGTTCGAGGTCACTTAGAAGAAAACAGAGAAATTACTATTATTTATTCAGTTTAAATACGATCTATTAAGTTCTGGATAACCATTTATTACATCTATTGAATTCATAATTTTTTTATTTTCGAACTGAATTTTTGTGATTTCTATAAGTTTATTTTTTGTGTTTATAAAAATTTTTTTTTCTAGAAAAAAAACATAACCAGGATTAAAAGTTGACAAAGTTTCAGTTATTTTTATGTCAATAATTTTGATTCTTATGTCTTTCCAAAAAGTGAATGTTCCGGGCCATGTATCGTAAGCCCTGACTTTTCTCATAATTTCAATATCATTAATGTTCCAATCTATTCGCCCGTCATTTTTTTTTATCATTTTAGTAACTGACGCATCATCTTCGTTTTGTACAATAGCTTTCTGTTTATTTTGTAATATATTATTTAAAATACCAGGAAGCATGTTTGATCCTAATCTAAACAGTTTCTTTTGTAGAGTGCTAGCATTATCGTCAATATCAATTAATATTTCATTTGATTGTTCGAGAATTGGGCCTGTATCCATATTTTCATCTAGCTGCATAATTGTTACACCTGTTGCTAGCTCGCCATTTAAAATAGCAGAAGCAATAGGACTAGGACCCCTTAATTTTGGCAACAAGGATGGGTGAATATTTATTGCTCCATATTTTGGAACATTCAATATTTCCTTAGGAATAAATAGTCCATAAGATGAGACCACAAATATATCAACATTGGTACTAATAAAATAATTTATTAGATCTTCGTCATTTCTAAGTGTAGATGGGGTTTTTACACTTATATTATTTTCAAATGCATAAATTTCAATTGGATTTGATTTTTTCTTTAATCCCCTTCCTGATGATTTGGATTTTTTTGTAAAAATATCCAAAATTTCGAATTTTTTATCTAGCAAAATATCTAATGTATATAACGAATCTTCTGTTGAGCCAAAATAAATAATTTTCATAAAATTAATGTTAGCAGATTTTTTTGCTATTAAAAAAAACATGAAAACTTCTTGAGCGGTTGGGAAATATATTATAAATTAAATCACATAATTTTATGATTTCAATCTAAAAAAAAATTAAACTCTGAAAATATTCTGGGAAATTAATTCAAAATTTATAATTTTAAGCTTTTCATCCTGTTTTTTTTATATAAATTTCTGGTAAATTTTTTTCAACGTCTTAATTAAATCTTTTAAGAATGTTTCAATTAAGTTTCAGTAATACTTAATTTGTTAAAAAAATTATTTATAGTTATTTTTCGAGAAAGGGGTATTTTGTCCAAAAAAATTTCACATATTTCTTCAAAAAACCCGAGAATAATTTGGAACGCCGTCTTAGGAATATTAGAATTAGAAATTCCTCGGCCAAATTTTGAAACATGGTTAAAATCTACAAAAGCAATCGATATTACTAACAATACTCTTACTGTTTCAACCCCGAGTCCTTTTGCCGCAGAAATGATAAATAAAAGATTGATGGGGTCAATAAAAAAATCATTAAAAAAATTAACAGGTGAAAAATTTAATATAGCAATTACCCTAGAGGGATCAACTGTGTACAGTGATGTGCGTTCAACACAGAAAGAAGAGAAACACAATAAAAAAGTAGTAAGTAAATCCAATCTATTAAATTCTCTTCAAACGTTTGATTCATTTATTGAATGCGATTCAAATATTTTGGCAAGGTCGGCAGCAATAAAGATTTCTGAGACCCCGGGTAAATCGTACAATCCGCTGTATATCTATTCAGAGGTTGGATTAGGAAAAACACACCTATTAAATGCTATAGGCAATGAGTTGAAGAGAAAAAAATATAATATTATTTATCTGAGCAGTGAAAAATTTACAAATGAATATATTTCTGCAATTCGGAATGGAAAAATTGACGAATTTCAAGACTATTTTAGAAATTGTGACGCATTACTAATAGACGACATTCAATTTATAGGAACAAAACCTCAAACCCAAGAAGGCTTTTTTCATATATTTAACCATTTACATATGAATAAAAAACAAATTGTTGTGACCGGAGATGAGCCAGCAAATAAAATTTCACTAAAAAGTAGAATACAATCAAGGCTTGCAGGCGGTATAGAAGTTGATATACAAGAGCCAAAATATGAATCTAAGTTTGCTATACTAAGCTACAAAGCACCAACCCTTAGCCGTGAAGTTATAGAATATTTGGCGCAATATCCACATAAAAATATAAGAGAACTTGAGGGTGCTATAAATAGAATAACAGCTTTTGCCCAATTGACATCAAGAACAGTTGATATAAATTTAATTGAAGAATCTTTGAGTGGCTTAAAGCAAAATAAAAGAAATTTCTCAATAACAAAAAATAACATACTATCAACTATTAGCAAATATAAAGATATTCCTGTTGATAAAATTTTGAGTAGCAAAAAAGATAGATCAACTGTAAACGCTAGACAATTAGTAATATTTTTTCTGAAAAATGAACTGGATATGAGTTTTGTTGAAATCGCATCTTTTCTTGGCGGAAAGAATCACTCAACTGTGATTTACGCCCTTGATAGAATTGAAAATATTATACAAAAAGATAAAGATTTTGCTAAAGAAACAATTCACATTAAAGATTTAATTTACAAAAGAAGCGCTATAAAAATATAATTATTATTTATATCTTCAAGAAAAGTTCTCTTTATTCACATTTAATTCAGAACTTAACTCACTATAATTTATCTTTAGATTTTATTTTATTCACGTTATTATTAATATTAAATATAAAAAATAATATATATATAAATAAATGTTAGATTTAAAAAAGATAGAACTTAGAGCTGGAAATGGTGGAAATGGTTCAGTTTCATTCATTAGAGAGGCTCTTCTTCCAAAAGGTGGTCCAGGTGGAGGTAATGGTGGTCACGGAGGGAATATAATATTCACCACTGATAGTTCTATTATTTCATTAGATAAATTTTTAAAAAGACACCACTTAATTGCAGAAAATGGAAAAAATGGATTATCACATAAAAAAAATGGTTCTAAAGGGAAAGATTTAATTGTAAAAATACCAGTAGGAACAGAAATATGGAATATTTCGGATGAAAAAAACAAAAAACTAGTTGCAGACTTAAGAGAAAATAATGAAAGTATAATTGTAGCAAAAGGTGGAAATGGAGGTTTTGGGAATGCTCATTTTGTAAATTCTATTAATCAAGAACCATTACTAGCTGAATCAGGTCAACAAGGTCAAAAAATAACATTACTTCTTAATCTTAAGTTTATTGCTGATATTGGAATAATTGGCTTACCAAACGCAGGAAAGTCTAGTTTGTTATCAGTTCTTACACAAGCAAAACCTAAAATCGCAAACTACCCATTTACAACAATAGATCCAAACTTAGGTGTAATTAGTGATTATAAAAATCAAAAAATCATTGTTGATATTCCCGGAATTATTGAGGGGGCTAGCAGTGGTTATGGACTTGGCCATAAATTTTTAAAACATATTCAAAGAACCAAGTTTCTCCTTCACCTGGTAGATGGCTCCGAAGATAATCTAATAAATAAAATTATTCAAATTAATAATGAGTTAAAAACTTTTGATAAGGAATTAATAAAAAAACCTCAAATTTTATGTATTAATAAGTGTGATTTGGAGCAAGTTAACACTTCAATAAACGAGATTGAAAAACTATTATCTAAGCATAAACTACCTCATAATAAATTATTTTTTATTTCAACAAAAAATAATTTTGGAATAGATAAAGTAAAAAAAGAAATACTAAGTCTTAAATCTTTTGAAGTTGCAACTTCAAATAATGAGACAGAAATAATTAAACCCAGGATAACAAAAAAAAATATTGATAAAGTAGTTTCACACGAATCAGATAATTTATTTAGAATAATTGATGAAGAGATTATACGTTTGGTTAGGGGCAGTAATATGGAAAATTGGGATGCCAGGGTCCAGTTATTCAACATTTTAACCAAGCGAAAAATTACTAACATGCTAATAAACCTTGGCATAAAAAATGGTGATACACTGATTATTGATGAGTTGGAGTTTGAATGGGAATAAAGAATATTGCTATATTTGGCGGCACTTTCGATCCAATACATAAGGGTCATTTTTATGCAGCTGAAATAGCAATAAAGAAATTATCTTTAGATAAATTAATTTTTGTTGTTGCAAAGGATCAATGGCGTAAAAAAAATATAATACAGGCAACTCCTATACAGAGACTAGATATGGTAAATCTAGCAATTGATGAAGAGAAAATAAATACAAGCTTATTAAATTCTAAAAATAAATTTGTTATTGAGTCTTCAAACATAGATTTAAAACGTCAAGGAAAAACCTATACAATTGACACCATTAATGAAATAAAATTATTACATGGTAACAATCATTGTTATTTTCTCCTAATTGGTATAGATGTAGCGGAAGATATACATAATTGGAAAAATTTTAATGACATAGATAAGGCAGTTAATATTGTTGTTGTGAACAGAAAAATGGAAAAAGATATTCTTCCAAATTTAAAAGAAAAATATAATTTTCTAACGGAAAATTTATTAGATGATATATCAGATGAAACATCTACAAAACAACGTTTAGGTTGGTCAAATAGCGGTCTAATAATGAATCAAAATGGCACATTACAAGAGTTAAGTAATTATGATTCTGTAATACAATATATTTCAAAAAATAAATTATATGGATATGAAAAAAAATATAAATAATTATGCTCAAAGATTATACGACAGGGCAATTGAACTTGACTGTCTTAAGTTTGGAGATTTTACACTTTCATCTGGTGCAAAAAGTTCTTATTACTTTGATGGAAGGCTATTATCATTAGATAGTATAGGCTCAGAATTAATATCTGAATCTTTTCTTAAAATATTAGAAGATTATGATGTTGCTGCTTTTGGTGGCCCCACGGTTGCAGCTGTACCAATAGTTGGATCTATGGTTTTGCAGTGTAAAATAAAAAATAAAAACTTAAAAGCTTTTTTTGTTAGGCCTGAACAAAAGTCACATGGAGCAGGTAAACAGATTGAAGGAAATATTTCTAAAGGAATGAATATTGCTACATTTGATGATACTGTTTCAACAGGGAAAAGTTTATTTAATACAATTGATACCATGGAAAACTATGGTTGCAAAACTTTAGTTTGTATGACGATTTTAGATAGAAATATGGGAGCAAAAGAAGAATTAAAAAGAAGAAAAATTCCTTTTATTAGTCTATGGAAATCTAATGATAAAGGTGAAATACAGATTTCTAACTAAACATCTATATCGGCTTCTAAGGCATTAGCTCTTATAAAATCTCTTCTCGGTCCTACATCGTCTCCCATCAATGTCCGGAATATTTCATCAGCAGCCATTGCATCTTCTGCAGTAACCCTAAGCATTTTCCTAGATTCAGGATTCATTGTTGTGTCCCATAATTGCTCTGGATTCATCTCACCCAACCCTTTATATCTTTGAACATTTACACCAGATTTATCAGAATTGTTATCGAGTGTTTGTGGAATCAATGACCAATCAATCTTTTCTCCAATTAATTCACCCTTTTTTGTTATTGAAATACTATTTGAATTAATTATATTTTCGATTAATGGATAAATTAATTTCAACCTTTGAATAGCCGGATTATAGTAAATATCCTTGGTTAACTCATAGTTATCAATCATATGTGTTTTTTCGATAATCTTAAATTCTTCCTCTTTAACACTATCCTCAATATCCTCAACTCTTTCATTATCATCCTGGGAACTATCAAATAGACTTCCTTGAGTTATATTTTCACTTTCAATTGTTGTGTTTTCATCTGTGTATTTTTTTTCTGGTGTAAAATCTAACTGTTTATAATCAGAATTTTTCACTAACTGATTGATAACATCTTCAGGTATTTCTAGCAGCCTTGCAACATCCAAAGAATCGATATAATCACGAATAGGTGTTAAGATATTTCCAATTTTAGTTCCTTTAATTTTTTCATTATTATCTATGGTAATTTCAATATTTCCATATAATCTATCCGCGCTCCACTCGTCTAGTTCTTTTTCTGAGTATAACCATTGTGATGATCTTCCTTTAGAAGCTTTATATAACGGAGGCTGAGCAATATATAGATGCCCACTTCCTATAATCTGAGGCATATTTCTAAAAAAGAAAGTTAATAGCAATGTCCTTATATGTGCACCATCAACATCAGCATCAGTCATTATTATTATTTGGTGATATCGAAGCTTTTGTTCATCGTAGTCTTCCCCAAGTCCTGCACCTAAAGCTGTAATTAATGCGGCAATTTCTTCGTGTGCTAGCATTTTTTCTGGTCTAGCTTTTTCGACATTTAGTATTTTTCCTCTTAATGGTAGAATTGCCTGAAATTGTCTATCTCTTCCTTGTTTTGCTGATCCCCCTGCAGAGTCTCCCTCCACTATGTATATTTCGCTTGATTCAGGGTTTTTTTCAGAACAATCGGCAAGTTTTCCAGGAAGCGATCCTCCATCCATAGCATTTTTTCTTATTACAAGATCACGAGCTTTTTTTGCAGCCTCTCTTGCTCTAGCAGCAGTTGTTGATTTATTTATTATTGCCCGTGCGTCTTCAGGGTTATCTTCAAGAAATTCGGATAAATTTTTTCCTACGATTTGTTCAACTATACCTTTTACTTCAGGATTACCAAGCCTACCTTTCGTTTGCCCTTCAAACTGAGGATCTTTCACCTTAACGCTTACTATCGCCATAAGACCCTCACGAACATCTTCTCCAGATAAATTCTTAATTTCTTCTTTTCCAGTTCCTAAAAGATTGTTTTTTCTCGAGTAATCGTTAATAACTCTAGTTAGCGCTGACCTGAAACCTGTTACATGCGAACCCCCATCTCCAGTTCTAATAACATTTGCAAAAGAGAGGCAGTTTTCAACGAATGAATCATTATATTGTAGAGCAACTTCTGCAACAACGTCATCAATAGTTTCTTGGGCATACATAACGTTTGAGTGAACAGAACCTCTGGATCTATTAAGAGACCTTACAAAACTTTGGACACCACCATCAAACATGTAAGTTACATCGTTGAATGGCCACAAATTGTCATGCCATTCTGATTTTAGGTGAATTGTTAGTCCTTGATTTAGATATGCCATTTCTTTAAATCTAGAAGATATTATCTCCCAGTCATAGCTGATTTCAGGAAAAATTTCACTATCAGGCATCCATGAAACATTTGTTCCTGTTCCGCTCATATCTTCATTAGATTGTTTTCTTGTTTCTAGTTCACCTGTAGTTTTGCCTCTCTCATAATTTTGAATATGGACTTTATTATTTCTCCGTACTTCGACTTTTGTCCAAACAGATAGAGCATTTACTACTGATGCTCCTACTCCATGAAGGCCTCCAGAAACCTGATAACCTTTACCTCCAAACTTTCCTCCAGCATGCAAGGTAGTCATTACTGTCTCAAGTGCAGATAAGCCTGTTTTTTTATGTTTGTCGACAGGAATTCCACGACCGTCATCTGTTACTGTCACAGAGCCATCTTTATGGATTGTTATATCTATTCTTGTAGCAAATCCCGCCATAGCTTCATCAACACTGTTATCAACAATTTCTCTAATTAAATGAAATACTCCCTCGGTACCAGTGGTTCCAATATACATTCCAGGTCTTTTTCTTACTGCTTCTAAGCCTTCAAGTACATCGATTGCTTCTGCGTCATAATTTTTTGATCCTGCAGTTACTTTTTTGCTTTCATCTTTTGAAGTAGTCATTTTTTTCCTTGTGGTTTAAATTTTTTCATCTAACTGTAACTTATACTTTATCATCTACTAACCATTTAAATTCATTGAGTTTTTAACCAAAAAATAAAATATAAGAATTCAAATGGAAATATTTAACTATATCTAAATGAAAAATAATTTGGAAAATTCAAAATTTATACTGAAATTATAGTTTATTTCTCATAAAACATTACAAAGATTTATTTAATTGAGATTCAAAGGGGTTAACAATTATTGGAACAAAAGATATAATCTCAACATATATGAATTACAATGTTTCCCAAAACAAAAAATTTCCCAGTTCAATATATATAAAATTATATTTTTAATAAGAGGTGCAAATTGGATATAAATAAAGATCTTTTAGTTTTAATGTTAGAAAGAATGTGGCTTATAAGAAACTTTGAATTAAAGGTAATGGAAGTTCATTCTGCTGGAGAGTTTGCCGCGGCTGCTCATCCATATATAGGTGAAGAAGCTGTAGCAGTAGGTTCGTGCTTAGCGTTGAAAGATACTGATTATATCGCAGGAAATCACAGATCCCATGGACATCCAATTGCAAAAGGTGGAGATATAAATCGCGCAATGGCAGAATTATACGGCAAAGTAGATGGCTACTGTAAAGGAAAGGGCGGCTCAATGCATTTAGCAGATTTTTCAATTGGAATTCTTGGAGAATCAGGAATTGTAGGTTCATCAGTTCCAGTAGCTACTGGTGCAGCCTTAGCATCTAAAATAGATGGAGATGATTTTGTTTCAATGGTTTTTTTTGGTGATGGAGCATCAAACCAGGGTGCTTGTCATGAGTCTATGAATTTAGCCTCTGTTTGGAATCTGCCTGTAATATTTTTATGTGAAAATAATCAGTTTGCCGTTACTACATCTTTTAAAGACACTGTTGCTGTAGACCATGTTTCTGATAGAGCGTCTGCGTATAATATGCCAGGCGTTCTTGTTGATGGTCAAGATTGTATTGCAATGTATGAAGCAACTGTACAAGCGGTCGAAAGAGCTCGAAAAGGAGAAGGGCCTACATTAATTGAGGGCCTTACTTATAGATATGAAGAACATTCACTTGGTTTAGGTAGGGTGCGCAGAGGTGAATACAGATCAGAGCAAGATATTGAAGAATGGAAAAAACGAGATCCGATTTATATTCATCAAGACAGATTAGTCTCTCAAGGAATTTTATCTGCAAATGATTGTAAAAAGATAGAAGAAGACACAATGAAGAGATGCGAAGAAGCTGTAGAATTTGCCAGAAATAGTGAATTCCCTAAACCAGAAGAAGCTTTTGAAGATATGTGGGCTAACCCAATCCCTCTACCATAAAAAAAGGAAAATACTATGACACAAACTGTTTTTATTGAAGCTATAAACCATGCGACAAAAGAAGAAATGAGGAACGACTCTAATGTATTTATCATGGGTGAAGACATCACATTGTCGGTATATGGCGCAACTCAAGATTTATTATCAGAATTTGGAGACAAAAGAGTTCTAGATACACCTTTATCAGAGAATGGTTTTGTTGGTGCTGCCGTGGGTGCTTCACTAGTTGGTAAAAGACCAATAGTTGAGACCGTATCAAGTTTTATGTGGGTTGCAATGGATCAATTTATTAGCCAGGCGGCAAAAATGAGGTATATGTTTGGTGGCCAGGCAAAATTACCTGTAACTTTCAGAGTATCAATGTTGTATGGATCAGGAGCAGCAGCTCATCATTCTGACAGAAACTATCCTATGTTTATGAATATGCCAGGGATAAAAATTATTGTACCGTCCACTCCTGCGGATGCCAAAGGGCTGCTAAAGACTGCAATACGAGATGATGATCCTTGTATAGTATTTGAAGATGGAAATCTATATGGAACAAGAGGAGAGATTCCCGACGATGAACATTTAGTTCCTTTTGGTGTAGCAAATATCTTAAAATCTGGATCAGATGTGACAATTGTTGCGATAGCTGGAGGAGTTACTCATGCTCTGGCTGCAGCAAAAGAATTAGAATCTCAAGGTGTTTCTGCTGAAGTCATTGATCCTAGAACACTTGTGCCACTTGATAAAAAAACAATTCTAGAATCAGTGGAAAAAACAGGAAGGCTAGTAGTAGTTGATCCTGCGCATAAAGTATGCTCTGCGGCTTCAGAAATTTCTTCAATTGTTGCCCAGGAAGGCTTTTGGTCCCTTCAAGCACCAATACAAAAAGTCGCAGCCGAACAGGTACATATTCCCTATAGCCAAGCTCTTGAAAAATTAATTTATCCTAATAAAGATAAAATTATAACAGCAGTGAATAATACTCTAGAAAGTTAAGAGGACAAGAATTATGCCAGCTCCAATTATTTTACCCCAATGGGGAATGGCTATGAACGACGGGCTAATCGTTAAGTGGTTAAAAAATGTAGGTGACGAAATAAAAAAGGGGGATCAACTTGTAGAAATAGAATCTTCCAAAGTAAACGCTGAAATAGAAGCTACACATGATGGAAAATTAGGCAGGGTAGATTTCCAGGAAGGGGTAATAGTGGACGTTGGCACAGTGGTTGGTTATATTTTATTTGATGGTGAAACAGAGTCTGAACTACCAAATGCGTCTACTCAAGTTCTCGAGACCGCACAAGAAACCTCACAAGAGACTCAACCATCATCAACAATAGATAAAGAGACCTCAAGTCTAAAAATCTCGAAGAAACAAATTATTACTCCACGAGCGAGAAGATTGGCCAAAGAATTAGATATTAAAGATTTTTCTAAAATAATTGGCTCAGGGCCTAGCGGTAGGGTTACAGAAGATGACATCAGAAAATTTCATTCTTCTCCAAAAAAGGAAACGGTAATATCCACAGTGCCTGTTAAGGAGTCTATTCCTTTATCTTCATTGAGGTTAACAATTTCAAAAAGAATGTCTGAGAGTGCGCAAATTCCTTCTGTTACACTAAACACCAGAGTTGATATTACTCAAACTTTGGAGAAACAAAGAAACTTAGTCAAAGAGTGGAGAAAACACAAAATACGTCCTCAGTTTCAAGATTTAGTTATTGCTGCTGTGGCAAAATCATTACATGACAACCCGCATGCTAATGCACATTTAGTTAATGATGAGATTAGAGTATTAGATGAAGTTAATATAGGGATAGCTATGGCTGTTGTGGGTGGATTACTTGTTCCTGTCATAAAAAAAGCAGATAAAAAAACTATACTAGATATAGCATTGGAAATTAGACAATTAGCAAAAAAATCGAAAGAAAACACTTTTGATGTAGACGATTTATCTGGTAGTACATTCTCTGTAACCAATTTAAGTTCGTATGATATAACTACCTTTAATCCGTTATTAAATCCACCTGAGATAGGAATTTTGGGAATAGGATCAACAGAAGAAATTATTAGTAATAATGATGAAAAGAAATCTTTTGCCAACTTTTGTTTAACTTTCGATCACAGGGCTTGGGATGGAGCGCCCGCTTCTGAATTTTTGAAATTAATTTGTAAGAATATTACGAATATTGACTGGATGTTTAATTAATAGATATGTCAGTAGTAGGAATTATCGCTAACCCATCTGCCGGAAAAGATATCAGAAGATTAGTTGCGCACGGAAGAGTTGTTTCAAACCAAGAAAAATCAAATATTTTGAGAAGAGTATTTGCCGGTATCGCTTCAACAAATACAAAAAAAATTATAATAATGCCTGATCATTCAGGCTTATCTATTTCTGGAGCTGCTGATGTTAAAGATAAGTTAGAAGTAGCATATCTGGATATGCGAACAGCAGACAATCAAGAGTCTTCGACTAAAGCAGCAAAATTAATGTACAACCAAAAAGTTGATTGTATAGTAACTTTGGGTGGAGATGGTACAAATCGAGTAGTAGCAAAAGGATCTAAAAATATACCTTTAGTACCTATCTCAACCGGAACGAATAATGTTTTTCCTGCCCCAACGGAGGGAACATTAGCAGGAATAGTAGCAGGTAGTATTGCTGACAAAACTTTGAGTGTAAAAGAATCCTGTAGGCAATCAAAAAAAGTTGATATATATTGTAATGATCAATTTATTGATGCCGCACTTGTAGATGTTGCCATATCAAAAGAAATGTTTGTAGGTGCTAGAGCTGTTTGGGATATAGCAACCCTTCACTCAATTATATTAACCCGCGCAGAACCTGCGTCCATAGGATTGTCTTCTATAGGCTCAAGGTTACATAATATAGAGATTGATGATCCATTTGGACTATATATAATGCTAGACAAAAATATTAAATCAAAAAGACAATATATAACAGCACCCATAGCACCAGGAACTATATCTAAAATAAACATTGTAGATTATAAAAAAATAAATATAAAAGACAAGATAAAGATAAATACTTACCCGGGGACAATTGCCCTTGATGGTGAAAGAGAAATCGAATTACTTCCAGATAATACCTATTATGCTATATTGAATTTAGAAGGACCTTTAGTTGCTGATGTTTCAAAATCAATGAAATTATTATCAAATATACCTCAAAAATAATTATGAATGATATTGATTTAGACTTATATAAGAATTTTGCAGAAAAAGCTATTTTTAAGGCTGCAGATCTTCTCTTAGGAAAATTTAGACCAGAAGACCCTGCAGAGCTAAAAAAATTTTATAAATCTGCAAATGCATTAGTTACTAATGCAGATATTGAGAGTGATAAAAAAATTACAGAAATTCTCAATACACCTGAATTAAAGGCTAATATTTATTCAGAGGAAAGCGAAAAAATAATCGATGAAAAATCTAATATCTTTTGGTTAATTGATCCACTTTGTGGTACAGTGCCCTATAGTTTAGGTATGGATCATTGGGGAATTAATATTGCACTCAGAGACAACGAAAAAATAATATTATCTTGCTTGTCTTCTCCATCAATAGGTGAATATTTTTCAGTAATTCTAGGTGAGGAAGTTAATAGAAACGGTAAGCCGTATAAATCTACCTCTCCTACAAGAAAATTATCAGAATCCACTATAGTTTTAGAAGTAGATGGTGGATTAGAATGGGCAAAAAATATCCAGCATATTTCAAAATGGATAACGAAAGTAAGTCAAGTAAACAGTTTTTCTTCAATTGCTTATCCAATGACTCAAATGGCACTGGGTAGAATTCCCGGAGGTGTTTTTTATGGTATCGATGCAGTTCATTTTGCTGCAGGTGCAAGAATAGTAGAGTCTCTAGGTATTCTGGTAACTGATAAGCAAGGTAATAATATTAATTGGACAAAAAAAGAAAAGCTTGAATGTGTTGTAGTAGGTTGGCCGGAAATTCATAAAGAATTAATAAATTTGATGTAGTTATTTAAATAAATTATTTCATTATCCAGATTTATTTTATATTATTATTCTTTAGTAAAAAAATGAAGGGGAAAAATTATGCCGTACAAAGTTAACCACATACACATAAAGTCTAAAAACCCAAAAGATACAGCAGAATGGTTTGTAAAAGCATTTAATGTGAAAATTATATCAGAAACAATACGTCCTGTTGGTGATACATTCATTGTTACACAAAGTGAGGGAGGATTAGCTATAAATATATCAAGTGAGAGAACAGATGAAGTTTTAGGTCCAGCTGATGATGATGCTCACTACGGTCTAGAGCATTTTGGATTTGATACTGATGATATAGTCTCTGATATTGAAAGATTGGTAGAGCTTGGTGCCGTTTATAAAGAAGGGCCTGTAGATTTACCAGATGGCAAAAAAATTGCTTTTATTGGAGCTCCTGGTGGTATAAGAATAGAATTAATCCAGCAAGTATCCTAAGGAATAGCTTTACCTGACAACACTCCGGTTACTTTTTCATTTTCTACGGCAATTTTTCCATTAACTATTACCCATTGAATTCCTTCTGGGTGAACATTTGGGTCTTCGAAAGAAGACCTATCGTTTATGTGGTCTTTGTCAAAAACAACTATATCAGCAAAAAAACCCTTCTTAATATTTCCTCTTCCTGATAAATTAAATCTTTGTGCAGGATTTTCAGTAATCCTTTGAATAACTTGTTCAATTGGATAATTATATCTTCTTCTCAATCTTCCAAGTACTCTAGGAAAACAACCATATGCTCTTGGATGTGGTAATCCACCAGTTGGTATTGCATCAGAACCAATCATATAATCTGGTCTTGAAAGTAGCTCCATAACATTTTTTTCAACCTGTCTCCAATTTTTTATATTACGAGGCGGGGCTCCTCTAAAGCCACAAGCTAATGATTCTTCATACATTACCCTACATAACATTTCTTCAACACTTATCTTCCACATATCTGCAACTTCTTCAAAAAGCATTCCTTCTAAGTGTTTATTTTTTTCAGAAACGATATGTGTCCATACATTATTAGAAGGATTACCATAGTGCGTACCAACCATCTTTGAGATAAGAATTTTTCTTTCTTCTGTATCGTTTAGTTTTTTTAGCATTTTTTCAGGGCCACCTTCATGAAAGTAACTAGGGAAAAAAGTTTGCGGAAAAGAAGACCCTACGGGATAAGGGTAAGTTTCCAGAGTTATATCAACACCGTCATCTTTAGCTCTATCAACAGGATCTAAAACATCGCTTATAGATTGATTGAAGTCGGGTTTATAATGTTCTATGTGGAGTTTTGTTTCGGTTCTTTTTGCAATTTCTATTGCTTCCATGACACCGCCACCATGAAAAGCTCTATCAACATTATGGTTTCTTAGATGTATAGACATAGGCTTGTCATAAGATTTTGCGACTTTCATTAATTCGCAAATCTCTTCACTATCAGAAAAGCTGTTTGGGTAATAGGATAGGCCTGTTGAGAAGCCTACAGCACCCTGTTCAAATGATTCAGAAAGTAAAGATTTAGCACATTCTAATTCTTTACCTTTCAATGGCTTGTCTTCCATTCCAAGTGCTTCTAATCTTATTGGTCCATGACCGGCGAACATAG
>MDSV01036124.1_pt1 | contig 15980 bp, 16 predicted proteins | sample 810851 | NCBI WGS metagenome assembly MDSV01 (sample SAMN05326640, study PRJNA326480) | marine metagenome | isolation source: seawater | place: Atlantic Ocean: North East | collected 2012 | reverse complement strand
GAGCATCTGTATCTCGTGGGTCGAATGTTACTTGCTCATTTAGATAATCTAAATGTTTTTCTACTGTTGCCCATTTTGTAGGGAATCTTAATAATTCTGCAACTTTATGTGTTGCATCTAAACTAATTCCTAATGTGCATCTACGAAATGCTTTTAACCAGTCAACTTTCTCTTTATCAAGTAATGTTCCGTTTGTTACATAGTACAACTCAATATGTGTTTTATTATTTTCGTATAACCATTTAAGCAATTTGTTATGTTCTTTACTTGCTAATGGCTCTCCGCCTAGGAAAGATAATTTTGTTATTTGATCTGCATTCTCTCTAATATACGTCCAAATGTCTCCATCCTTATCTATAAAATCTTTGTGAGGTTTTTTGCTTGATGTATTCTCATATTTGTTTAACATCGCTTTATCTTCAAACCATTTTGAACTATTACCAGTCCAACAATGCACACATTTTAAATTACAAATGTTTCCAACTCTTACGTCTATGTGTATAGGTGCAAAATTTACACTACCGTCTTGATTAGTTTTGTTTCTCCAATAATCTATATCAAACTGTTTGATATCGTTAGTGTCTTGCCTTTTACTTTTTGTTGCTTTTAATTCTTCTTGCACATAACATTTTTGACAGTTGGCATTTTTTGTACCGTTAAGCATATCTAGTCTCAACTTCTTATAGAATGTACTGTTCCATGCTTCGTCTGTCGTCATGTTATTTAGATTAGGATTTAATCTGTTAGGCGAACTTCTGCCACACGGTCGTATTGTTCCCCAGGTATTCATACCCAAAGATGTCCATGCTAATACACAGGCTACGCCGTTGTCTTTTTTCATTTTACTAATTTCCTTAATAGCGGTCTAACTCCTACAGGACGATTTCCGTCCCATGCAAGATGTATCGCTTTCGTGGGTGTAAGATTATATTCTTCACACACTTTTTTATATGCTTCTCCGTATTTGTTCTGCCAAAAGTCTGCTCCAAACCTGTCTATAAATTTTGTACCCATCCACACTAAAATTTGACTGTTCATTGCAAAATCGTTGATAATTGAAACTGGACCTGTCCATCTTTCTCGACAGTAACGTACTCCAATTCTGTTTGCTCCTAGACCTAAAGACTTACTTAGACTAAAAGCAATACTTTTTATACTTGGCTCGCTAATAGAAAACTGTATATCCCTACAAGCGCCGTACCAACAAGCATCAATGTGTACATTAACATTTCTATCGTTGCTAATACCTATAATTTTTTTCATATCAGGATGTACGTCTCCATAATAAGGAAAAGGCATACTGACAATTAGATTATCTCCTTCTTCTAACTCTTCGGGTTTCTTAACTGTTAAATTATCTCCGTATAATCTCCAATGGTATCTGTACTCATTTTCTAAAACCACACACTTCCTTGTTTGCCAAAGATCATCTAAGAACTGTGTTACTCCTAGAATTACATCTCTATCCTGGAAATAGTCAAATCCTTCTATTTTGTTAAGTTTACTAGATATTAACCAATTATGGAACTTATCTTTAAAATCTTCTATCAACTTGTCTGGTTCTGACGCAAAGTTTTCGCCTGAAGTTAAAATTTCTGCAATATAATTGTGTACTTCAGAGTCGTACATACTTTGTGGTCTTGTATATTGTAATAGTTCTCTCATTTTTTCTTCTTCTTTTTATTTTCTTCTTCTATTTTGTTTAATCTTTTCTCAATAGGAAATCTAATAACGTTTTTATATTTAGATAATCTTATTTGTTCTTTTAACCACTCAATATATTTCATTATAGTCCCATCCTTTTTACAAAGTCTTTTGGCAACCATTTGTTTGATGGCATCATTGGATCATTTAGTTGACCTTTATCATCAAACGTCCATCTTTCACTTTTAATAATAAAAAACCTTATACCTATATCCTTGGCCATTTGTCTTGCTTCATCTACTTGGTGTTCATTATGTTTAAACACAATAAACTGCCATTCGTTTAATCTCATCTTGTATTCTGCACCTATTTTCATTGCAGTAATAGAATCGTCAAATCTATGAAACTTTCTATATAGATGTGCTGTATCTTTTAATCCGTCTACTCCAAAAACCACACGATCTCTTTCTGGATCTAATAGACTGAAATACTCTCTCCACCATTCTTCTGTTTTACCTGATCCGTTTGTATGCAACCATATTTCCTGACCTTCTGTTGATTTTGAATTTTCCTTGAGATATTTTACTATATCTATTAAATGAGGATTGTATATTGCGTCTCCCACTGATCCACATAAGTTATAATTCCTAAATCGCATACCGTCGCCAACAATTTTTTTAAAATCTTCCACAGTTAATTCGTCTTTTAATACTTCTCTCCTTTGTCCTTGGTTAGGTCCATGTGTTATAAACCTCGAACACTTAGGACATCCTAATCTGCATCTGTGAGTCATATCTATTTGAATCTTACGAGATCCTGCAAACTTGCCATCCACATACGGACTTATAGTTTTTAATGCTCCGTTTTTTTTAGAATATCCAAATCCTTCTTCTTCCTTATTTGCTGTAACAGTCGTTGGATCTTCTGTATAACATTTTTTAATACATCTTTTCGGCAATCTATCTAGATCCTCTTGAGTAAGCACAGGTTTCTCTAGAGCCGCAAAAAACTTTCTATAGATATCCGTTTCAAACACACTACCTATAGAATCATGATTATCTAAATTAGTCTGTGGATCACGCAACCATTTTACATGATGTATCGGCCACTCGTTATCTCCCTGTCCACCTTCCCACTCTGGAGCATTAGACTCCCATCCATGGTCAGTAAAATAACAACAAGGTCTTACGAACTTGTCATGAGTAAGATAATACGGTCTACCTCTCATACACTTCGGTGCCCATACTTTGTTGCTATCAAGTTTCGGTTTACTTCTCATCTTTTAACCTTATTTCATCTAGACATAGTTCACTGATGTTTACATTTCTTGGTTGATTTACTAACCATTCAATTGTGTTTGCTACATAATCTAATTTTAGTTTTGGTATTGCAGGATGTTTTTTATCTTCTACAGGAGTATGCATCCACCCAGGTGATAGATAGGTTACTTTGAACCCACTAAAGTTTTCTCCGGCAACCATTTGACTTAATCCTCTACAATAAGATCTTAATGCTTTCTTTTCTCCCGGGTATAACCATGTACTTGCTTTAACTGGAGTATCCGCACTAGAACCTATTGCAATAATATAACCTTCATGCTCATTTTCTTTCCAACGTTTTGCAACTTCTTGCACCAGTGACGTTTGATGAAACTTCCATAACGAACTTACACTAATAAACACATCATAATCTAAACTCATCTCTGCAACTTCTCTTTGATTCTTTAACTGACAAAGATCCATTTGTAATCCAGATGTTCTACTTACAAATGTTGCATCTGGCCATTTTTCAGACAATGCACTGCTTAATCCGTAGTTTTGATTTCCAGCAACTAGTATTTTTTTATTCATCTAGTAACCTCGCAAATTCTGGCACGACTTTTCTAAAATCTTCTCCTCTTTTTTTATCAAGTTTTGACGTGTAATCTTGAAAAGCATTCTTTTGTTCTGCCCATAAGTCTTCGCTGTTTGTGTATTTTAAAATATAATCCCAATTTTGCTGTTGCCTTTCTGTTGGAGCATTTACTAATTTGTTTGCTACAATTTTTTTGGCCCATTGAGGTAATGTTGTGCAACTGATGTATTGAGGGTGTAAACAGTGAGTATGATTTACCCATGCTTCGTTGTCAAAATTTTGAAAATAATGTTTATTCATCATGTCTGCCCACCACTTTGTAATATTAGGTATGTCTAGAACGTTCATTAAAGTAATTGTTGGTCTTGTACCTACTATAACTTTCATTTGTTTGCTCAATCTCATTAATGTTTCAACTACTTTTTCAACTTGTTCCCACTTTGTTGGATGTCGTTGGTATTCAATAACTGGTCCAACTCCGTCTATACTCGTTGCAAATTCTACTTTCTTAAACTTACTCCAAATATTAATAAGTTTATCTGTTGGCATCACTGTACAGTTTGTTGAATAATTCAAATATACTTCGTGTGCTCTGCCCATGTCTACTATTTTTTCAAGTATTTGTCTATACTCTGGAATTAAGAAAGGTTCTCCACCTGTCATTTTTATATGTCTTATAGTCGGCAGTACTGAATCTAACTTTGTTATATCAATTACATTGTCTTTATTACTTTGTGCTACTACATCATCTATTTGTGTATCAGTTATAGTGTGGGCAGGATGTTTTACTCCAATAACATATTCTTTTACTGCTTTCCAATCTTTGTACCAGTGAGTACTATAATACGGTCCACACATTCTACAACCTAAATTACATCTATTACTAAAACTTAATTCTAACCATGTAATTGCTGGCTTATCCTTTTTTGAATCTCTGTGCAAGTATCCAATGTCGCCTTCTGTTCTATTATAGATCTGTCGTAAACTTCTTTTTTTACCTCCATCTTCTTCTTGCCAGCATTTTATACACCCAGGGTTTCTTATACCGTTAGCAAGATCATGACGTAATTTTGTTTGGTGGTCTCCTAAGAATACACTTGATAATTCTCTTTCACTCTTAATATTATTTCTTACGCCTTTAGGCATAACATATCTGCAACAAGGTTTGATATTACCAAAAGGACCTAGGAACTGATGGTTCCATGCCATTGAACAAAATGTATCCATTTGTGCCATTACAATAATCCTTTAAAAATTGGAAACACTTGTAAAAATTTGTCATCCCAATTACGTTGTTTGTTTAAAAGGTTAATCCATTCTTGTGTTTGTGGGAATCTTTCATTCCAATCCTCTGCCATCATAAAGTTAATAACACCCTGGAATCTTTTCTTTCCGTATACAGCACCCATAAACTCTTCTCTTGTTATTCCTGCTTCTTTTACTCCTGTAAATCTTTGCCAATTTTCGTCAATCCAAGGATAGAATTCATTTTCATATTTGTCTTTTATCTGTTGTTTTACACTCTGAGGTAAAACTTTAACATTTAATTGAGGAGGCCAATAAGCAAAGTGCATATTGATACCACCAGCACCTAGAGGCCACTTATTAATTTTTTTAAATCCTTGATCTACTTTCCACTGTGTAAGTTCTGGCAAGTATGCAACGTTTAATGCCATTATAGTTGTTGCTGTTGTTATTTCGTGTCGAGGATGTGTTTCATCTAATATGTGGAATACTTCTTCTTGTCTTTTCCATAAAGAAGGGTACCTAATATAATCATTTTGTTCTCCTAGTGCATCAATCGAATAGTGAAATCTTACCCTTTTGAATTCGTCCCATAAATCAAATAAGTCATCTCTCCATTCTACAGCATTTGAATTGTATCTTAATTCTATATTCTTTGCATGACCACGTTTAATACACTCTTCTAATAACTCATAGTGTTCGTCAATGATTAATGCTTCACCTCCAGCAAAATATAACTGATACATATTAGGTATTTGGTCCATCAAGTCTGCCCAAAACTTTGGATTGTTCTTGTGCCAGTTATAACTAGCACCGTGATCCTTACCTTTGTTATTCCATGATGATGTGCTTTTTAGTTTTTCGTTTTTTATCTGTGGATGCATCTGTTGCCACTCTTTAATCCATCCTGATGAATCATGTGGAGAACACATTACACAGGCTAATTGACATTTACTTCCTAAACGTAAATCAATATATCTAATTTTTACAGGTACAGATCCATCTTCTTTAGTTTGACCTATCATATCGTCTAATGTAAATCTGTTTAACCAATATTCTGTTTCCCAATTTCTTTTGCTGTAATGACCTGCATCTTCTTCTTTGTAACATTTTAAACATGGTGCTGGTTTTTCTCCTCGCAACATCATTTTACGTACATTACGCATATAAGATGAATTCCATGCTTCTTCTAATGTTGTTGTGTTAAAGTTTGCTGGTACTCCGTCTTCTCTTTTTACAACACCGACTTGTCCGCCACCAACTTTTTTATTTGAATCTGGATCTTGTACGGAACTTGCATTTGATGTACAACAGGTTCTCATACTTCCGTCTGGTCTACTGCTTAAATGCATCCAAGGTAATGCACAAAAAGTATTTGATGGCAATTTAAATTTACTACGTTCTTCACTCATATTGAGACCCCACTACGTCAAACTGTTTTGTGCATTTCATTGCACATACTTTTATTCTTCCATTATTACAACCTTGCTTATCCCAACTAGATGCAATATCATCCATTATACCTGTTGCAAAAACTCCTTCTAGTCCGTACTTTGTTGCTTTTAATTTTTCTTTGCCTCCTGCTTTATCAATATATTGCCATATCTGTTCTACTTTTGGATCTTTATGCCACCATTTGTACATACGACCTGCTGTCCAACAACAAGGCATTATTATTCCCTCGGCACTCAAATATATACTTCCTGTTTTTGCTACTCTGCAGGCAATTTCCGCAACATCATAAAATTTATCCATGCTACCGTATTTTTCTACTAAACTATTACGTTTTAGTAGTGCTGGGTTTTTTAATGCTTTGCTACTTGGCTCCTTTAACAGTTGCGTTTTTTTACCTTTTCTGTTTTGTCCTTGGTGACTTTCTTTTTTCTCTGACGTGTGTCCAGTAATAAATCTTGAACTTTTTTTGACCACAAATTCTTCTACTCCCCACTGTTTTGCTTTGGCACGTGCTTCTTCTATTTGATGTTCATTGAAGTCAAACACAAGAAAATCCCATCTTGCTCTACCGCCGCCCTCAATAAATGCGTGAAATGATCTTTCAACTATTTTCCATTGAACGTTTTGTCTATATAAATGATTTGTATCTTCTAATCCGTCTACTGAAAATATTACTCTTCCGTTTTGTCCTAAAGTTTGTGCTAAACTATACCACCAAAAATCATCTTTGGCTCCAGCATTTGTATTCATGCTCAACCACATATCAGGATTGTGCTCTCTAAAATATTGTAAAACTTCTAATGTGTCTCTGGCAACAATAGGATCACCGTGGTTTCCACATAGTTGCATGGCTTTAAGTTGCTTAATAAATTTTGGTTTGAATATGCTTTTTATATCATCTAATGTTAGTTCGTCTAAAACTCCATTACACCCTAGATGGGGATTGATTGCTCCTCCGTTTATATTACGATCGCACATCGTACAAGCGGCTTGGCACTTCTGCGTGATTTCTAGGTGGATTTGCCGAATGTCTTCTAATTTATACATATAATTTCCAAGTTATTATAATCTAATCCTAGCGGATTTAAGATTCTTTTACTCAAGTGTATTTATTTGTCCAATATTAATGATACTGCTGTACCTGGTCCTTTCTTCGAAGGAAGGTCTCCATGCTTGTTGATGTAATCTTCAAGTATGGCCTTATACCATGCCTGACTGTTATGGTGTGCTTTTTTATTATATTTGTGTATGTTGTCACTGGTTGCATCGAAGGTTGCTAATGCTCTAGCACTCTCTTTTTGCAATTCTCTCAATGTTAAATTATCTAATTCCAATTCTCATAAACCTGTTGTATTCACCCAAGTCTAATACGCCTTCGTATAAACTCTTAGACATAGGTGTTTGTTTTTCAAATTCTAATAAATTCTTAGAACAATTTACGTGTCCTGTTTCTTCTGGAACATTAAAGTAATCGTTGGATTGTAATATAACTAATTTTCCTTGAGGAATTTTATCATACCATTTTTCAAACTCTGCGATGTGTTCGCAACTGGTATTAATGATTGTATCCGGTACATCTGTTATTGTGTAACTCATTCTGTTGTTTTTTGAACTCCAAAAATTCCAGTCTAATGAATTATAATCAATATCCATTATATCTTTTTCCAATGCTTTAAACTTCCACTGTTTTTCATACCAGGGTTTGTTGAACATTTCTGCTATCGGTATGCAACTTTTATCAATATCAAAACTTAGAATCCTTTTAATATTAAGTTTCGCTTCAAATAACATGGTTGCTAAAGTTCCATACCAACCTGCACATAAAAAAATTGTTCCCAACTCCGGATTTATTTTTTTTAATTCGCTAACTAGCCAAGTCTTACTTTGAATTTGTCCTCTGCTGATACAATCTTTATTAAATTTTTTATCGTTGTTTAATTTTCTAACCGTATCAACAATTTGACTATCTGTCATTGTTGCTAATAATCTAAAGAAACTGTTCTCATCTTTGTCAATAAAAAATCTACGTAGGTCTGCAAAGCGTTCGTCGTCTTTGAACAGTACTTCAAATTTATCTAGTAGTTCATACAGTTGCATCAAATTGTTCCTTTAGCCATTCAAAATTGTTTATCATATGTAGTTTAACATGATCCCCTCTATGCTTTATTCCGTATTCTCTTCCTGCTTTTGCACCTGCAATAGCATAATCTCCAAACTCGCCATTGTTAACTGTACACCATACATCTAATCTATCATCTGTTTCTTTATTTTCTTGTCTTTCAATTACTTTACTTGCAAGTTTAGTACATTCTCTAAAAGCAGATTTCCATGTGTTGTATGGATCAGTATTAAATGCGGTAATGTTTGATACCTGTGCCATTGATCTAAATCGAGGACTAATGCTTGTTGTCATATCTGGTCTGTTTACATCTAACTCTAATGTTAATCTTCTCGGAAATAACTTAACTCCACCGTATCCATATGTTAAATCGTTTATTGGATTTTTGCATCTCCACACATGAACAATGTCTTCATCGTAGGGTTTGCAAGTGTATGAGAAATCAAAATTATCTAAAATAATTGCATCTGCATCAACTATCCAAAACATTTTTGTCCAACACATAGTCGCACCTTTTATGTGTGCTTGGTGTAGTCCTTTTACTCCGTCTACTCTTTTTGCTGTTGGAAATCTCTTTAATAGATTTTGCCAGTTCTGTTCTTTTTGTTCTTCTTTATATCCTATAAAAACTATATCATACATTTTTTGTATCACCGTAGTGTACTACATTTTTTTCCTTTGGATGTGTTCTCCATGGATCAAAAACAATAGTGGTTTCGTCAGTTGAAAATTGATCTTCTTCGTGTACTTTAAAAATAACATCAATTTTTTCTGCATTTCCATGGCTGATAATTCCTCCAAGTTCTTTAACGTAGTGCTGTACTAACAATGAATAAGAACCATCTGTAAGTTTGGTACCTGGTTTATATGAATCACTAGTAAAGTAAATCACGTTACCATGTTTTAATACTTCTTTTGCCATGTTTTTTGCCTGCATTTCTCTTGAGTCCATTATAGCACTAAACAGGTCATAATGCAAATCTAAGTTTTTGGCTAGATACCTTAATGCAATATTATCTCGCGGATGGCAGGCACCACCGTCTCCCATGCCCGGTTTCATATACTTTCCACTGGTAATTCTGTTTGTACTCTTTGCTAATGCATTTGTGACTACATCAACATTTATATTACCAAGTTTGACAGCAACATCTTGTATCATATTAACAAAAGATAATTTTGCACTTATAAATGTATTATAAAATATTTTAATTGATTCTACTTCTTCCCATGACCCAATTTCTATCCTCGGCATATTATCGCATAATTGCAAATACATACTTTCAAGTTTTTGTGCCAACACAGCAGTTTTAGGATTTCCTTTTTTAGTTCCTATCATTATCATTTCGGGATTAAGCATATCATCTGCTACTGTTCCCATAGCAATCAAATAAGGATTGTATAATAATTTTGTGTTGTCAACTAATGGAGCAAGTTCTCTTCTTATCGTACCAGGCAATACTGTTGATATTAAAACTATTGCTTGTTCTTTGGTCATGTGTTTATTGATTCTTTTTAGTGTATTTTTAACAATTTCGTAATCAAAATCTTTCGGCTCTAAATGTGATGTTGGCTTACTGCCGTCATAATCTTTATCATGTGGTGTAGGTACTGCAACAAATACAAAGTCCTTGTCTTTTACACAGTCTACAATGTCTTGCACAATGTCAATTTTAAAACTAGATTTGTGTTCACTGTCATAACCTGTTACTTCAAATCCTTTATCAACCATTGCTTCTGCACAAGGGTAACCTAATTTTCCTAGGCCAATAAATCCTATTTTTATTCCGTACATTTAAAAAGTCTCCATAATACTATCATGCAAAGATTTTTCTGCATTTTTTCCTCTTTGCATTAGATTTTTAAAATTTGATTCACAGATGTGTTTGGTTTCTTCAAATAACACCTTTTGTTTTTCTTCTGAATGTTTTATCCATTTTACTGCTTCACTGCATACCTCGTCTACTCTCCTCCAATTGCCTGTTACATTGTCGAAATTCTCATTGAACATTGTTGGAAATGTTTTGTAACCTTGTGTATGTAATTTTTCGTATAATCCTTTTTGTCCAGCAACTAAAAAAGGACGTTTATAAAACATTGGCTTAAATGTTTTTTCACTGACAAATAAATCCTGATTATCTTCTGCTGTTGTTTCTGTTATAACGTGTACCATTGATTTTAAATACTTTGCAGAATCTACATCTTTATTTGGATTATCTCCGGAATGTATCTTATGCTTATCATATTTTATAATCATCGGCAACTGTTTTTCAACCTTTTTCTTCCATAGTTTTGCTAGTATACCTTCTTTCTTTTGTTTGGGAGGCGCTGGTAATTCTAGTTGCTGTCGTTGTATTTCTAGTGCTTCTTCCTTGGTTCTTGCTTTAAAAATTTCTCCTGTTGACTTTCTTTTCCAAAACCAAATCATTTGATGGTGATCTTCTTCTTTGTAATTTGAATTGAAACCATAAGATCTAAAATAAGCATTTATGTTGTGTTGAAAATCATGGTTATTTTGTACTACATCTTTTATTCCCTTAGGCCATAAAATATCATATATTTCTTGCCTGGCTTCTGGACGTTGAGAACATAGATAGGAGTGGGCAAAGTTCATAGTGTTGTACACATAGTTTGATCTCCTATCCAATAGATTTTCATACTTTGGATCATTTAATTCTTCTATGTGTCCTGCTCCTGTGTATTCTGAATCGTCAGCGGGTGCCGGTGCTATAAATTCTGGTTCTTGTGCTAGTTCCATGGACTTAAACAATTCGTAATGATCTTCATAATGTCTTTTTGCTGTTTTGTACCCGTACTGATAATCTGGATACACAGAGTCCGGACTTAGGTGAGTTAAGAAACCAAACCGTTTGAAATCAAACAAACGAGAAACAGTTAAAAACCTATGCCAAGCAGGTCTCCTGTTTAAACATATAAATTTTACGGTTGGTTGGTATCTTTTATCTTTAGCATTTCTCTCTACTTTTTTATAGTTACACTCGTGCCATTGCCATTCCATTTTATTTGCATATATGTGAGTGTATTCTTTTCCGTTGAAATCTTCCAACGAGCAACTAACGTAAACAAAGTTTTTTTGTTCTAACCAGTCATGCTTTATTTTTAATGTTGAATATATTTGTTGAAACTCAGCATCACTCCAGTTTTCCATCCACCCAAAAAGTAAAATTTTGCAACGATTTGTTTTTATAGCATCGTGTGTTTCTTGTGGTATTGTGTAATGTTTTAAGTTTTGTGCTACCAGTCTATGTCTCAAGTCTAATAAAACTACAAAACGTTCTTGTGGAATGTCATACACAGGAGCAAAATGTTTATTGAATTGGAATTGCTGTACATCAGCATTTATTTCAGAGTAATGCTCTGGTAACTCACTCCATCCATCTTTGAGATAGTTGTCTTTATTCTTTACGTAATAATAAATCATTTACTCTTATGTAATCGTATACTTCGTTTGCAAACTTATCTTGCCCGGATTTTGCAACATGATGATTTAATGCCCATTCTGTATTTGGATCTCTTTTAAATCTTTCAAAATAGCACCCATCTCCTGTTCCACCTTTATAAATTCTTTTTAGATCAAGTGAATTGTACAATCCTATTGTTTTTGCTTTTAATTTTATAACAGGTAATTCAAACTCTTGAAGCATATTAATGAACAAATATTTTACACCCATTTTTTCTAAAAAACTTTGCAAAGTAAAATTTGATAATAACAACCTATACTGAATTGCTCTCCAACTGCCCCATTCTGTTCTAAGCAATTCTCTATACATAGATTCGTGCCTAGGTTTCATTAGTTGAATATTTTTTGATTTTTTTGCACCGAGAAGTCCTGGAATAAACATATAATATCCACCCCAACGTTGCTCTCCGGGTTCATCGGATTTTAGAAATAATCTGTCTGGTCCTGTCCACCCTATTACAACAAATAATCTTTCTCTTGCTTCTAAACTTAATTTACTAACATATCTTATTGTTTCTTCTGTGATGTAATCATTACTAGATCCAGGAACAGCATAATTAACAATTTTTTTCATATCTAGTTTTACACCAACTTGGTTTGCCCAAGAGTCATTGTAACATTGTTGTCCTATCTCTCGTGGCGTAGAATCTTTTCTAGGTAATCCTTGGTCGTTGTTTTCCCATGAAGGTAGTTCCACAGCGGCAGTATGACTGCAACCATGTATGAACATATGATCTACCATACTCGTTCCTTTGTTAACAACACATCGGTTGTACAAATACATCTATCTTTGATGCAAACTGTTTGCTGTGTTGGCCATTTTATATTCTCTGGTTCGTTGATGTGTCCTATTGTTCCGCCCTGGAAACAGTTTGCAAGATACATCTCTCCTGTGTATTGTATAAAAAGACTTTCTAGTCCCATACTACATTTCCAACCTTTAAAATTTGTTTTTCCTGCATTAATTAATTCTTGTTCTGCACCGTTTGAATTTATAACTTCTCCATCTTCGAAGGTAATATTTGATCTACTATCTATTGTGTGTTTTGGTACAGGCATCCATTCTGCGTCTTGTGTAGTAGTATTATCAAACCACTTCAACTGTTCTTCTGTATAATCGCAACCTGTGTTGTCACCGGTTATCCAATCGTAAACTTTTACTGCTTCTACTGTAATGTGTTTGTATGGTTTACAACTTTCTAAAAATTTCATACCAACGTCCCAATACCTACTATCCATCATTACTCTAATGTTAACAGGTGTAAGGTCCGCGGCCGCAAGTGCTTTTTCTAAAAAATCTTTGTCTTCAAAACTTGGATGATAACTTGCAGAAACATATGCTAAAAACGGGGCCAGTGTTTTCATGTATCTTGGAGTTCTTGCAAGGTTAGTTGTTATTCCAACTTTATTGCCAGTATCATATATCATCTTGACAAAGTCTAATAAGAAAGGACTTAAAGTTGGTTCGCCGCCAGATAATGCTACTTGTAATTTACTATGCTTTTTTAAAAGCAACTGCCAAAATCTTTTTGCATTTTCCCAATCGTAATGATGATTTTTTCCTGTGTGTAAATTTTTTGGACAATACGAACAAGCATTTGTACAAATATTATTAATGATCCATGTGACAACCATCAGGTCATCAGTACGCCTCTGTATCTTTACAACAGAGTTTTTATTATCATTTAAACTTTTCATATGCATCTTCGTAAATTCCTGGGTATTTTTTTCTGACATCTTCTAATTCTGGTATAGTTTTAAATATACTTTCTTTTCTAATCTTGTCAAGTTTGGCGTGTTTAACTAGAAATAGTTTAGCAAACTCAGGATTATGAGGCAAAGACAACCCGTGCAAAATCTCTTTTAATTTAGGTGTTGGATCATACTCGTATTTTTCTTTGTAGTCTTCAATCCAAAATTTATACTTTTCTAAGATTTTCTTTTTAAACTCGTCGCTTAAAATTGATATGTGTAAATCTTCAGGCCAATGCACAAAGTTTAAAAACCAGTTGTTGTGTTTTACTCTCCATGTGTTACAATTTTGATTTGCATGATTGTTATGTATTAATCCAAGTTTTATAAAATGATCTATAATTTCAGGCAGTCTAAATACATTCAACGCACCTACTGTTATACCAGGCTGTATAAAAATATCATTGTTTAAACCAATTATTGTTTCAATATTTTTTAAAGTTTTAGGCCATATGGTTCCTGAACGTACAAGTTCTGCTCTGTCTCCGTACTCATCTAAACTTGGCCAAATTTCTATTTTTCCCGGATCCCATAATTTCCAGTAATCAACTACATTTTTTCCTTTCCAGTCCAGTCTAGCCATGTTGGTATTGTACATTATTCTTACATCAAAACGTTTATGTTTTTTTAGTAAATCTAAAATGTACCAATGGTCATCCATCATCATTGGTTCACCACCTGCAAAATAAATTCTTTCAACGTGCTCTATTTGATCTTCTAAAAAAGTTAATTTAGATTGTCCTTCAATATCGTTTACAACATTTAATCCTTTTTTATTTTCTGCCATGTAACGTTTTTTGCCCCAGATTTTAATTGCATCTGGTACCCAAGATGAACTGTGTTTAGGACCACAACTTCTACATTTAAGATTACAAATATTGCTGAATCTCATATCCCAATATTTTAAACGCATTTCAGGTACAGTTCCATCTGGTAAAGTTATATGCTCTACCTCTTTCATTACTTTTTTATAAGTCTTATTGTTGTGTTGACGATTTGAAACCATGCCTTGATCTTCCATGTTCCAACACTTTTTACAAATCTTAGGACGTTCACCTGAAAGCATTTCTCTTCTCAGTGCTTTTTGTTTTGGACTATTCCATATTTCTTCAATACTATTTGTGCTTAAATCTCCTAAATCGTAATTATAAGGAGATGTAAGACAGCATGGTATTACCTTATTGTGAGGTTCAAACTGTAAATGGACCCAAGGAATAATACAAAAACTTTTTGATTTTTTTAACTCGTCGTACTTCATTACTCATATTTAAGTAATTTTTAGTTGTACTGTTATGTTTTCTTGGCTAAAAAGTTCTCGACACCTCTATCAGGATTTTTGTAGACTTGTTTGAAGAAGGTGCTTTGTGATGGTGTAAGGTGTTCAACACCAATTGGTATTAATACTTCGTTGATTAATATATCTCCTAAACGTTTGATTTCGTCAATTACAGTGTTTTCAGTGAATTTTGCTTCTTGCTCTTTCCACATATCATTTAGGTATTCAAAGTCTCTTGTATGAACAATGTCCCAATCTGTACACATTGTTAGATATGTGCCTTGTCTTGCTCCATATATTGCCCATAATCCGTTGTCAGCATCTGCACCTACCATCTGCCATATGTACATTCTGTTTAGATTTTTCCAATGATTCTTTTTAAAATCGTCTAAGTTAACTCTTGCACCTCTGTCTAGTGCCATTTTTACACCTTCTCTAAATCCTGCTCTCCAGGCCTGTTGAGGTGTGTGATTGTTATACACATCACTATATGTTTGATTCATTTGCAAGTATTTTAAGTCCCAACAAAAATCTATTTGTGAAGCAACATCATCAGGATCTGCATTTTCATGAGTCTTCATATCTAATACATACTGTCTTGGCCAACATTTTAGTCCACCATTCCCGTACACCAATCCATTTACTATGTTGTAACCACACCAACTAACAACACTGGTTGTTAAATCAACCACGTCCATATCAAATTCTATTTCAACATCTAACCACTTTGGATTGATAATGTTGTCGCCGTCTACTGTTGTAAATCTTTCTGTTTCGGCCGCTGTTGCACAGGCTTTGTGTGCCGCATCTGATCCCTTTACTCCATGTACTCTTTTTACCCAAGGTATTTTATTACAGATGTCTGCATAATTTTTTTCAGCATTTGGCTCATCATAACTCAAATAAAATACATCATGATCTCTAACTCTAAATTTATCCATTTTGTCTCACGTGATTATAATCGTTATATAAATTTCTACAGTACACACTGATATTTAATTTCGCTGATTGTTTGTCAAAAGTTTTTATTTCGTATTTGCCTTCGTCCACTAGTTTGTTAAGATCAATACTCAATGTATCATGTAATATGTTTGGATTATTATTAGCAGTTACATAAAACAATTGATGCAGATTTTTATTATTATCTGCTAATTCTT
>MDSV01142815.1_pt1 | contig 15982 bp, 12 predicted proteins | sample 810851 | NCBI WGS metagenome assembly MDSV01 (sample SAMN05326640, study PRJNA326480) | marine metagenome | isolation source: seawater | place: Atlantic Ocean: North East | collected 2012 | reverse complement strand
TTGATATTTAACCATTTATCTGATATAAACTTACCATTAATATGATGAGCAGTATTAGCTTTAGAGTTAGGATTAGCCATAGTTAAAGTAGCCGTATTATTTGTTAGTGATGAGTTAAAAAAGATTTTTGCTCGTGCCCCGTTTGTGGCAAATTGTTTTCCCTGAGCATCCGATGTATTAATTATTACAGGGAGCTGGAAATCGACAGAAGAATCATCACCATTAGCCTGTATTGGTTGCCCAACATTACCATTACCAGTTATAGTAAGAGATTTTTGAGGAGTAACCGTTATTTGGCCTACCATATTTTTATGATAGGTACAGATGTAATAATATGTTCCAGGAACAACACCATTTAAATCCCATGTTATAGTATCTCCATTTGTTCCATTATTTGTAACTCCAGTTACTAATTTGCTTACGTCATATTCTCCTGAGCTAGATAATTCCGATACAATTGCAAATGGATGAGTAGATAGTGTGGTACTAGTTGCATCAAAAACTAATTTATCTCCAACATTTACAGAAATGTCTGGGTCATTTTGATTACTGATTGATAATTCAGAACTGTTTAGAATGTAATTAGCATTACCAGTAGCAGTCAAACCTATGTTGAATGTTCTACTAGTTTTTATGATTATGCCCTTCCTAGCGGCAATAACTTGTTTGACGGTATAGTCGTTATCAAGAATTAGAACTCCCTTAACTGTCTGAATCTTAATTTTATCTGATGATGTAGGCAAGGAACCGCCTGCCCAATTTGCAGAGTTGGAAAATAGACTGTCTCCGCCTCCATTGTTAAAAACCTTTTGACCTGATAAGGAAATAGATATTATTGATAAAAAAAATATTAAAATATTGGCTTTCATATGAATGATTATCCCAATTTAAAAGTAATAGGAAGAATCATTCTTACCCTAACTGGTCTACCCCTCTGTTTACCAGGAGACCATTTTTTTGCCTTTGATATAACTCTAACTGCTTCCTCATCACATCCAGCACCAATTCCTTTAATAGCCTGAACATCAGTAAGCGTTCCGTCCTTACCAACAACAAACTGAACAAAAACTTTCCCCTCAATACCCATTCTTCTTGCCTGTGCAGGATATCTTAGGGTAGTAGCAACATATTTATAAAAAGCACTCATTCCACCTGGTGGTGTAGGCTGATCCTCTACAATTGTAAAAATCTCGTCCACTTCCTCCTCCTCAGGTGCCTCCTCAAAGACAATTTCTTCTATAACAGTCTCCTCCGTGATTTCCACATCAATTTCTATCTCAATTTCTTCTTCAATTTCTTCTTCATCTGGAACCTCAATTATTTCGGGTTGTTGAATAACTGGTGGTGGTGGTGGTGGTTGCTCGGTAGGTGGTATTTCCATCAAATCCTCAAAATCATCATCAATAGATCCTAAATCCATACCTGCACCTCTGTCATAAAATCTCCACTCAAAAGCAGTGATAACTAATAAGAGGCTCACACAAAGACCTATATTAAGAAACAGTCCGCTCCTTCTTTCTAAATCAGCTTCAGGATTTTTCTTTACTTCCATTTATCTAATATAAGTAAATGATATCTATTTACTAAGAATTTTAACACAAAAAAGTCCTGAGAAAATACCAATTACATTTACAGAAAGATCATAATAATCGAAATTTCTGAAGGGTATGTATAATTGTTGAATCTCAGTAAAAGACCCAAATACTGTTAGAATTAATAGTATTATGATAAAGATATTAAAACTAAAATTACCCTTATATAGGTATATTGTTTTTGATGTAAGAAATGACTGAATAAAAAATAAGCTAAAATGAATTAATTTATCAAAATGACTAAATCTAGAGTAAGTTGAACTTTCAGGTTGATAATATATCATTAAGTATATTATTAAAAAAAACCAGATGAAATTAAGGGAAAAATATATAAAAAAACTAACCGGTAATTTTTTCATAAGCGGTAAGGTCAAGAAGTTCGTTTACCTGAGTAGGGTTATCAAGTTTAATTTTAACCATCCACCCCTCACCATATGGATCATTATTTACAAGTTCTGGCTCTGATTCCAACTTTTCATTTACTTCCACAATAACACCATCTACAGGCATAAATAAGTCAGATACTGTTTTAACAGCCTCTATAGTTCCAAAAACATTTCCCATTCCAACTGACTCATCTAAGGTCTCAATCTCAACATAAACTATGTCACCCAACTCGCCTTGAGCAAAGTCAGTTATCCCAATGAAAGCGTGCTCACCGTCTACTCTCATCCACTCGTGATCTTGTGTAAATTTTAATTCTTTTTGATCCATTGAACGAATATAGTAAATGAAATTTTTATATAAAAGTAAAGCTATTACTGATTCAAACTTAATCTTAATCTTGCACCAAAACTTGTCGAATATCTTGGGAAAGAATTAGAAACTGTTGGTTTATTAATAACCCTATCGTAATAGATTACAAGATTCATTCTATCATTTACAGTATAATTTATATTAGGTCTTAACTGAAAATTATAATTACCGTTTGTCACTACACTCTCGTCATCTATTTTCCTCTGTATTGTCTTGGTATTTCTTATTGTAAAATTTAATCTGAATTCAATCTCATTATCAAGAATTATAGTATTTCCTTGGTATTTAAAAGGGAGCCTCAACTCGTCTCGTGTATAACCAAAGTCAATTGTAAAATCTGAATTTCTCATTTCATTTACCTGAGAATTAGATAAGTTCAACATAATATTTCTGTCTTTTTTAAAATCTATTCTTGCATTTAGATTATTCTTAGTCCTTAAATTCAAACCTATAAGAGGTGCAAACCTCTCAACAATTCTTACCTGGTTTATGATATAAAATGGAATTAATCCATTTTCAGTCTGCTCAGATGCTAGTGGGTAATTCATTAATGAATTTGTAAAATCAAGGTTGTTCATATAAAGCAATGAATTTGAAAACTCACCTACTGAGTAAGTACTCTGATATGAATGCGTCAAAGTTATTGTCGTGAAAATTTCACTAAGCGACTTTATCTTACTCAATCCAGAAAAATCAATTCTCCAGTTAGGAATTGGAATTTTAGGAAATGGTTTAAGTGAGAAGTTAGAAGGATCAGAGTCTGAGTAAGCAGAAATAAAAGCTGGAATTAAAACATCTTGAGAATTAAGTCCATACTCTCCTGAATTATTTAAGTTATTTAACCTTGATCTGATAACCTTTCTGTTCTCAACAAACTTTAAGAAAGTTGGAGAGCTTTTTGAATTATCTTCATTAACAAACGCAGTTTTTATTGCTAAGAAAGAGAGAGAAAAATTACCACCTCTACTTGGTGTAAGTGAGACGAAAGAATCATCTGAGGAATTATAACGGAATATTTCTTGGAAATTTTCTGTAACCAATCTCTTGGCATCTAATTGAATCCTAAACCCATTGACTGGCTCCAGACTACTTCTAAATTGAAAATTATGATTTCGACTCTGGAGAAATGGTGTATTTAAAAAATCATTCTTCACTAACCATCCGTTACTTGCAGCCCTTTTTCTTACGCCAGCATCTTGAGATCCAAAAATAAAATCCCATCCAGGAGAACCAGAAATATTATTCATTCCAAATATTCCTGGTGAATCAATTATACCTGACATAGCAGTTCTCTCACTCACGTTATATGTTAGATTTATTGATTTTAAAGACATTAGCATCTTCATTATCCCATCAAAAACTCTTGACTGAAAGACAGTACTAGTTGAGTCTTTTTCTTTAAATTTTTTTGTGTAATTTTTAAATACTGGAATTTTATCATAAAGTTTATTTACATCAAGCTTTGTTGTTAGGGAATATTCTCTTCCATTTTCTACAGTATTGCCTAATGTATCGGATTGCTGATAGGAACCTGCAGACCACATGTATCTCGATGAATATTTAGCAGAAGAACTTACCCAGTCTAATAAAGGAATTTTATCGATAGGAAGTTTATAATTTACTGATGTTGATTGATTAAAGTTTTTTGTTCTCCCTAGTCTCTTTAAATTATAGTACATGCTGTCTAGCTTTTCTTGAGTATCTAACTCCCCTTCAGGCTCGTCTACTACTGAGTTATCAATAACATTAAAGTCAATATTCATACTATTAAAAATATTCCACTGTAAGCCGTATGATTTGTTTAAGGAAAAATATTTCTCGAAGATTGGATCAACTCCCGAGGTAGTTAAATCTGAATTTCGATATTGAGTTTTATTAAATGATCTATTCATGTCTCCTCTTATATTTACACTTGAAGGGAGAGGATTAAAGTTTATATCTTTAATCAATTTCAAAAACTTAGAATCAAAAAACTTAACATTTTTAAATGGTTGGATAGAAATTGTCTTTGGTGAAAAGTTGTAGGAAATATTACCTCTATGTTCTTTGGTTTCTAAAGTCTGTGTTGTAACATTTGAACTTTTTCTCTCACTATAAGAAAAACTTGTTGAAAAATTTTCAATATCCCAGAAATCAACTCTTGACTCTGAATTTGTTCTTTCCTTCCTAACATTTGCAAGACTAATAGATTTTGATTCCATTCTTTCCTCAGTTAACTTCTTGTAATCTTCCCTCTCTTTCCTTGTATCAAAAGAATTTATTGAAGCACTTAATGGTATATCTTTATCAAGTGGATCGTACTTAGGTGTAACTATTGTCTTTGAAGTTGAAATATATAAAGGAAGCTTAATACCAGATTTAGAAGGTAAAAATTTATCTAGGTTTAAGTTAGCTGAAGCATCATACTGCATTGTCTCTTCTCTTGATCTCTCAGATATTCTCTGTTGGATTGAACCAAATCCAACTGAGGTATACCTTGCCGAAGAAGAAACTGTTCCAAAATCTGATAACTTCATATTTAAACTAGCATTAGCTGCCCAACCCTTTGTCTTATCAAAATCCGTTAACCGTAATTCATTAAACCATAAGCATGCTGACTTTGATGATCTGTCCTCACTTATAGGATTTTTAACTCCTATCATAAAGTTTAATACAGAACTCAGAGAGGGTCTTCCTACAATCCTAAAAATATATTTACCGTTTCTCGAAGGTTTTGAATATGGAATTGAGATATCAGACACTTCCCTATTTCTCTCTGATTTGAGAGCTAATAGCTCCTCAATAAATACATTTACTTCATTCTCTTCTGGCCAAATAGCTCTCTCTAAATTTGATCCATTCTGATTTAAGAGGGATGGCCTTGTTACCTTTAATGGTAACTCTATCTCATAGTAATTATTTTCATAATCACTACCAAACCTTAAAAAAGCACTAATTTCATCATCAGAAATTATATCTCCATCATTTGGCTCTGCATGTATAAACATTTTAATCCTCCCATAATTTATTAAATCAAAATTTGATTCTTTAAATACTGCTTTCGCATCTCCATCTGATAAATCATCAACACATAATTGAAGAGACTGCTCATTTGTTCTCCTCTGAACAATAGTAGTATTATCTATATCCCGAGGTATTCCAGGAGGAACTACATATGGAGATTTAGTTTCTGAACCTATACTATTCTCCTCAATACTTACTACAGATATTTGCATGTCAGAATCAGTAATCTCACTAACTTCATTTAAACCAGATTGATAAAGATTACTGTCATATTTTCTCCATTGACTACCTACCATTTGAAATTTTGCAAACCTTAACACAACAGGATCTTCCCAGTCAGTAAGGTATGTTCTTATAAATCTTATAGTCTTAAAATCAGAAATATTACCATGTACTCTGTCTGGGTTTCTTATTGGAATCCTGAACTGATACCAGGTAGCGTTTCCTGACTGATCAGTTATCTTATCAACGATATTATTTTGTCCAACATTCATTGAGCTAGGCCTCAAATCAAGTTCATACTCGTAATAACTTTCTAAATCAGAAAGAGTATTGTCCTCATTTAGATCTTCATTTTCTGGAAATGGTGATCCCTGAGATGAAAAATTAGTATTAGAGGTAAGAGGGGTATTACCCTCCATACCATTAAAACTTTTATACCTCTCAAGAATTTTCTTATTAGATGCATCAAGATCTTCACCTAGATAATACTGAAAGTTATCAGCTGATACATCAGAAATTAATCTTTCTGAGGCACCTGTATTAAGAGTCAACTTATCTAAAAAATTTTGTTGGAAATAATTTACCTCCCCATCATCTTTTAAACCATCCAAACCTACGTCTTGATTCTCTCTAGATTCATTATTATTTTCAAAAAATTTTGTTAAATATTGCTTTGTGGTAACCCTTCCCCACTCATTATATTTTATACCAGAATCAGAATAATCTGAAGATAGACCATTCTCAAAAGCGTGAACATTATCTTTCATAAGATCTTCTGATACATTTCCTAAATTAAAAATAAGTTTCCCTCCTGATGAATTATTGTCATTAAAAATACCATCTAAAACTTTTCCATTCTCACCTTCTATAAAAGGATCCATCATCCAGAATTCTATGTATTGAACATTGGTCCGATCAAAATCTGTATCGTTGGAAATACTTCTTGTAATTGCCCCAAAATTAGAGGCAGGATTTTTAAGGAGACCGGATGAGGTAAGGTCAGTATTATAATTATATTGCCCCCTCTCACTAGGAAAATATGCTATATCAAAAACGGGAAGGTTTGTGTTTATAAGTTGCCTATCTTGCTGCCTGAATATGTCTTGAGGAGAGATAGCTTTTATATAGTTATTTTCTAAATCATCAAGTGAAATATTTCTAGGTTTTTGCGTTCCTCCATTCAGATAAAAGATATTATCAATTGTGTACCAAGCAATCTTAGCTCTATTATAAGAGTATCCTAAATTGTTTGTTGTTAATTTACTTTTATCAAACTTATCATTTGTAGTTTGAGGCGTTGATCCCAACTTCCAAGATAAGTTTGAACCACCAATTGAAATAGGGATAACTGCACTCTCAAAATCATCTATATATGTAATGCCCTCTCCATTAATCATATTTGATGTACCAGGAACAATTTGTGCGAATTCTGTACTAAAATTAATATTTGACATCTCTCTTGTTCCTAATAAAGGGATCGCATTTATTACCTTTGTTATTAACTCACTTTCTTTATTTATATTAAAATCAAATCCATATTTAGTGTTTTTAACTGGTTCATTTCCAACACTAAACCTTGTTACACCACCTGGTCTCTCGTTTAAATGGAATACCGTGAAACCTAAATTTATATTTTCATCAAACTCATATTCAGCTCTAGCCCCAGACAACCATTTGGTTTGAAAATTAAAAAGATCAGCCTTCTCAAAAGAGACATTTATTTCTTGTCCTGAGCTCAATATGGATGGATTTAAAATTCTAACACTTCCTAAGTTATAGTTAACAGTATAATCTGTTCCCTCAACCAATTGTAAATTCCCTGCGGTGACAACTACTGAGTTTTCAGATATTCCTAAACCAGGCAAATTTATCTCACTTCCAGAGCCAGAAGAGACAGTACCTACAATAAAAAATTTATTTTTTGATAATACCTTCTCAGCTTCGTCTTGCGTCATTTCATATAACTCTTTATAAACGTACCTTTCAGATAAATCTATCTCTGAACTTTCCTGAAAATATGAGTCAAGGGTAGAGCCAAATGGTTCTAAGACTGGAAAAATAATATTTCCCCGTTCAGGGTTAATGGTAAAGCCTTCTACAAAATCAAAATTCCCATCGTACTGAGGATCATTATTTGAGTTAAGTCTATCTAAACCTAAAAGTCTAACAAGTGGTTTATCTCTGGTAAGTACTCCCTCGTTTAGGCTTGGATTATTAAACCCCACAGCATCATCACGGTAATTAACTTTAAGCTCAAAATTTTCACTTTCAATTCTAGTTGCGTTTAGGTTATAAATATTTTTCATCATCAAATCCCATGTTGGAATAGAAACATTAATATTTGAGGGTCTCAATAGCTTTAAAAAAATGACCTCACTCTCGTCTCTGTTTTGGTAATCTTCAGTAAGTTCACCTACCTTGAATCTTTCTCCATTGTATGTATACTCATAAGAAACTGCAAGAACTTCATCATTCTGAAGTCTTCTAAGTAATGAAATATAGCCCAAGGTCTTATTTATCTCATACTCATCAGTGTCAAGTTTACGTGCGGAAGTTACCTTCTCATAATCTAAAGATTTTGAGAAAATAAACTGAGAAGATAACAAGTCATCAACTTGATCAATATTTCTTAACCCAGCATTTGAGGTTAAATTAGAAAATAATAAATTCGAACCATTATCATTTGGGCCACCATTTCCTGACCCGACTTGAGAATTACTTTCTTTTAAAATTACTTTACCTTCTCCTAAATCAGTAAATGCTGAAAAGTTTCTTAGAGACTCAGAATTATTTGTTCGGTTAAGAATATAAACCTCCACCCTATTAATATTTATCCCTGAGGTTACTAATGGTAATGATGTTAACCATCTCTCATAATTATCTCTGAAAAAGTGACCCAGAAAATAGTGTCTATTTCTGTCATAGTTTGATCCAATAATTTCAAATTCTCTTCCCTGGAAACCATTATCTATTTTAATTGATTCTGCTTTTCCTTGTTGCCTAGATAAAATTCCAGTAATACTCAATCTCCCAAATTGCAGTTGGGTTTTTAAGCCAAATAAACTCTGAGCCCCTCTCAGAAGGCTATTTTTTACAGGCATACTTACATTTCCAACCTCAATTTTTTTTACTATCTCCTCATCAAACCCTGTATAATCTAATTTTAAATTATTCTGAAAATCAAATGTATTATTGTTATCGAAATTTGCAGTAATTTTTAATTTTTCACCAACTTTTCCGTTTATATTTAAATTTATTTGCTGGTCATAATTGAACCCTCCATTTCTCTGCTGCCTTATAGGAATCGAAGGGTTTTCTACCTTTTGGAATCTTCCTCCAAAATCAAGATTAACAAATCCATTTACCTGTAAATCAATAAAGTTTCCTCCGAAAATTCTATCTAAAGATTCAGGTATATATATTTTTGGAATCAATCTCCCACTTTTCAAAGCACTCTCTCCATCTAAGCTTAAGGACTTATCTCTAAAGTATTCTTTAACCTGTTTTTTAGTATTATATCTGTCATAACTGTTAAATGGTATTGCAATTGAAGGCCTGTAATTCAAAGAACCTAATTTCTCTTCTAAATAGAAGACTCTAGATGTATCGTACTTAGAGGAAAGTTTCAGAAGACTGGTATTTAAATTATATGCATTATTTGAAAAAAGACTTGAGAAAGGGTCTGAGTATCTATCATTAATTTGATAGGTAGTAAAGTTTGTGGGATAATAAACTGAGTCAACTTCACTTTTTATTGAATCTGTATTATTTTGACTAAATAAATACGAACTATCTGCGAGGAGTGCAATAACAAAAAATATACAAAAATGTGTTGCTAGTCTCAAAGTAAAACTTTTTTTTCACTAAGATCTCTTAAGTACTTCTTTTATAAGATCTTCCAGATTGATACCATCATTTTTATCAATAATAGAGTCAATATGGCGTTCAACAACATTCTTCGAAATACCCAAAGAAGATAAAGCTGATAACGCTTCATCTCTTATTGTATTGCCTTCATTTTGAGAAAATTTTACATTTTCAATATCTTCTACTGAAATCTTATCTTTCAATTCTAAAATGATTCTTTCTGCTGTCTTTTGACCAATTCCTTTTACTGATTTTATCTTATTAACATCTGAGTCAATAATTGCTATTTTCAGCTCGTCTGCAGAGAGAGATGATAAAATCATAACAGCTGTGCTTGGACCAACACCAGATATTGAGACAAGATCAAGAAATGTTTTTCTTTCCATTTTATTGTAAAAACCGTAGAGGGTGTGGGCATCTTCTTTCACATGAAGGTGAGTATATATATATAATTCATTTAGATCCTTGATTTTAGAATAAGTTCTTAATGAAATATTGACTTTATATCCAATACCGTTAACATCAACTATGACTTTTGATGGATTAATCTCAACTTTATTTCCTTTCAAAAATGATATCATATCTCAAATGTGTTTAAAATAGAGTTTATTTCTTGCATTAAATTTCTTTTTTTTTGACCAGGTGCAAATACGTATCCTTCTATATAATAAGCCCTATTCTTTTTCTCATCATATAGAGTATAACTTTTGAAAGGGCCTCCTGCAGATAAATCACTTAACTTCCATAAACCAATAGCTTCAACACCACGTTTATTTTTAAAGATTATATCCTTATATTCAATAGGAAAGACATCCTGAAGAGTCATAAAAACTTTTTTGTTTTCGGAATCTGTTAGAAATTTTTTTGAAACTTTCTCTCTAATTTTTAAAACACTTATAAAATCAACCCATTCATTATCATTAAAGTCCTCGTAATAGACAAATATATTTTTCTCAGAGTCTGGTTCAAGTTGTCTCAACCAAAAGAAATTTCCTTCTGAATCTGGAAGATTCTTTGCTAGATCATAGCCTAAAGGGATTTTAATCTTAACTGAATGATCTTCATATATTTTAGATACTATATTATCTTCTTGTCTTCTAAAAATATCATTCCTGACTCTTTTCTTTACTTCATCTTCAAAATACTTTAAAATTAAATGCTTATTAGTTTCAATTTTTCTTAATAAGAGTTTCTCAGACTTACCAAAAAGATATAGAATTACCTGCCCTTTTGCATATTGATCTCTTCTGGTAAAGTAATAAAGGCTTGTATCATTTTTCATTCTTTTTAGAGAATTCTCATTGAAGTTCTTACGAAGTATATCGGAATCGATACCCCTTCCATCAAGTGTAAATGCAACAACTATATTTTTTGCATGTTTAAGTATACTATTAAAACTTCTAGGTCTGATATACCTTAGATCAAATTTCTTTTCGGGTTGTGGTAATCCTGACAAAAATGATCCATATGTATTAACAAGAGATCTGCCAACATCTCTCTGAAATGTTGCAGAGTCCATAACTATTAACATCTCATTATTTTCACCAGATGCTTTTGGAAGAAATGATTTACTTATTTCTCTTGATTTATTAGTATTATTACCACAAGAGATAATAGAGGAAAATAATAATATCTTAATAAGAAACTTTATTATGCTAAACATAATTTAATATTTTAAATAATAATATTAATTTTAAGTAAACAAAAATCACTATGAGTAAAGAAATTTTAAATAAATCAATTACATCATGTTTTGCAAAAATAGCAAGAGTTGATGGAAGTATAGGTCAAGAGGAAAAAGATATTATGAACTCAAGTAAAATTCTTAAGAAATATAAGTCTGAAGATGTTGAGACAATAAATACAAATAATTTTTTCAATAATATACAAGGAGAATTCGGTAAGACTATTAAAGAAAACTTGAGTGATGAAGAAAAAGAAGATTTTATTACAGATTTAGTTAGTCTGATTAAGTCTGACAACAAAGTACACGATCACGAGTTCTTTTTACTTGGTCATGTAGCAAATTCTATAGGTTACAGTCCTGAAAATGTTGCAGAAATAATAAAGAAAAAAGGAATCAGAGGAAATTCTTCTGGTTGGTTCTCTTGGTTATTTGGGTAGATTACTTTTTTTCAGAACCTGAGTCAGACTCCTTCTCGATTTCTTTTTTTATTTCTCTTGAAGCGTCTTTAAACTCTCTTATTCCTTTTCCAAAACCCTTAAATATTTCTGGTATTTTATTAGCACCAAAAAAAATAACAACAATAAGGCCAATTATTATCCACTCCCATCCTCCAGGCATTCCTAAACCAAATATTATATTCATAATTAGATATTTAATATGTAAATATAGCAAAATCATTTCTTGATAATCCACTTTTCTGGATTCAACTTGATATTATTCTTCCAAACTTGAAATTGAAGTTCAGTAACACCATCGCTGTTAGTAACTAAATCACCTATAATGTGACCCTTAGATATAACTTGGTCCTTTTCAATTTTTAAATTTTTTAATCTAGCGTAAAGTGTAAAATAATTACCATGGTTTATTATTACTACGTTATTCATTCCAGGAATGAAGGCAATTGTAGAAATTTTTCCTTCAAAAATTGAAGAGACCTTTGATGATTTATTGGTTTGAATATCTACTCCATCATTTTTAACTTTTACGCTCTTAATTACAGGATGAGGATGTTCTCCAAATTTATTAGATATAAAACCAGAGGATACTGGCCAACTATGTTTACCAATTAAAGATTCAAATTCTGAGGAGACCCTTTCTAGATCAATATTTTCATCATCTGACCGAGAAACTTCAGATTCTTTTCTAATAATTTCTCTTATTAAAATATCTATTTTTATTAAAGCTTCTTTTCTGTTTTTTATTTCTTTTCTTATCTTATCTTGTCTTCTGCCAAGGTCCGATATAATTTTTTTTTGTCTGCCTTTTAAACTTTGTAATTTATTATTCTCAGACAACTCACTTCTAAGTAAATTATCCTTATTTATTCTTACTCTTTTTAAATTTTCTTCTTCTAATTTTAATTTATTTTTTACTTCTTTTATCTCATCTATCTGGGTTTTTCTAAAGGAAGAATACTGAAATAAATAATTCATACGTCTAAACATTTGATTATAATTTTCAGAAGAAAAAATATAACTTATTTGAGTTAATGATGATCTAGACTTATAAGAATTATATATCATATCAGCATACTCATTGGTCAATAATTTTACATCATTGGTAAGAGAAGATATTATATTGGTTAGTGATTTAATTTCTCTATCCTGCGAATTAATATCTGACCTAAGAGACCTTATTAAATTTTGCCTATTATTTATCTGTCTGTTAATAACTTTAAGTCTACCGATTGAAACTGTTTTTGAATTTTCTGTTTCTTTAAGAATTTTCTCAGCCTCATTTATTTTTTGAATATTAACCTCTCTTTCATTCTCTAAATTAATCCTAGAGTCTTGAGCTATTAATGCATTTATTAAAAAAATTGATAATAATATATAACTAAATGTTTTTGACAACATATTTAGAGGGAATATTAAAAGGAAACTTAAGTGGCTTATTGGTTCTCTCTACCTCTCTGTAATTGAAATTGATGTTATTAATAACAGGAACAGATGAATCTTCTAAATAACTAACGGATGTGAATAGGTGTCTCCCTGGAAAAAGTATTTTACCCAGAGGCTTAAAATTTTCATAGTCTACTGTCAAAAGGTAATTAGTAACCTCATCAAAAAGAATTAACTTCTCAACTTTTGATGTTTTACTATTTACCAAGTTCTGAGACTGAATAGATCCTTTTTCTTGAATTATTTTAAAATAATTTCCTTCGCTTGCTAAATTATCTGATTCAGAAATATCATATAACAAGTTGCCAGTGAGAATGGATTCAAGCTGCTCAAAATTGAGTTTAATTTTAAAGGTATTCTCTATAATATCTGGTGTTGATTTAATTACCTGTTTATTAACTCTGTCAATTATTATAATTTCATCCTTAGTTACCAAACCCCTAGCCGCCTCAATACCTAAAGCTACTCTAACAGAAAACCAAATTTTTTTGTCTTTCTCAATTCTAGTGTTTAGAGTTGCATTTATTAACTGGTTTTCATTTTTGTATTGAAACTTTGATTTAGTTGATAAAAATTTATAATCTATTTCATCAACAACAAAATCATTTATCTCAATTTTTGAAGACTCAAATGGAACAAAATCTTTTTTGCAGGAAGAAAGTAATATTGTCAGAAATATAACAGAAAATTTCTTCAGATTCATTTCGGTAAAAGTAATAATTAAAATTTATACCAAAAATTATTTTCCTTTGAAAGAAGGACATCTTTTTTCATGAAATGCTTTAACCCCCTCCTTAAAATCTTCTGAGTCACATAGTTTAGAAAAAATTTTAATTTCTTCATCAAATCCATTAACATCTTTATTATAAAAATTATTTACAGACTTAATTACGTTAGCTATTGCTTTAGGGCTCTTCCTCTTTACTGTATTTATAATAGATATTGATTTCTCCATGGCCTTTTCTTTATCATCTAAAACATAATTTACAAGACCATATTCTAGCGCTGATTTAGCATCTACCATCTCAGCTGTTAGCATCATATCTAAAGCCCTTCCCTTACCAATTATCTGAGTGAGCCTTTGTGTTCCACCATAACCAGGTATTGTTCCAAGGTTTATTTCAGGTTGAGAAAATTTTGCGTTTTCTGTTGCAACCCTTAGATGACAACTCAAAGCCAATTCACATCCTCCACCTAAAGAGTATCCATTTACTAAGGCAACTACAGGAATTGGCATGCCCTCAATAGTATTAAAAAGATCATGTCCATTCTCTGATAATTGTTTTGCTGATTCTTCATTTAGTTCATTAAACTCAGCAATGTCTGCACCAGCAACAAATGATTTTTGACCAACACCAGTTATAATAACTCCATAAAATCCTTTGATAGAAGATCTGATCTCAGTAAAACATTGCTTCAACTCTGATATTGTAGTTTTATTTATAGCATTAAGTTGTTTTGGTCTATTTATTTCAATTAAATAATAATTCTCCTTAGTATGAAAGTTTATGAATTGATAATTTTTCATTTCATATTTAATTTTGTGATCATTTCATTAACAGTTTTTTTAAAATCAAAATTTTCCTTCCAACCCCAATCTTCTCTAGCATACTTATCTTTAATTGAATTAGGCCATGAATCAGCTATTTTTTGTCTGAAATCACTATTATACTCTACTTTAAATTCTTTATTTATATTTATTAATTCTTCTGCAATCATTTTAGGTGACATGCTAAATCCAGAAATATTATAACTTGACTTAATTCTTAGATTATCCTTTGGTGTTTTCATCAGCTTTATAATAGAATTAATAACATCATCTATATATATCATTGGGAGGGTCGTGTCCTCTTTAAGGAAACAATTATAAATTTTCCCGGATTTAAAAGAATGAAATATATCAACAGCGTAATCTGTTGTACCTCCACCAGGTGGAGTGTCGTAACTTATTACACCCGGAAATCTTATACTTCTGATATCAGTATCATACCTTTCATTATAATATTTACACCAATTCTCACCTGAAAGCTTACTAATTCCATATACAGTAATAGGTTCTTTATCGGTGAATTGAGGTGTATTATTTTTAGAACTATTATCTCCAAATACAGCAATAGAACTAGGCCAAAATACTTTTTTAATAATTTTTTCTTTGGCAAGATTCAGGATATTAAATAATGAGTTCATATTCAAATCCCATGTTCTCATAGGGTCTTTCTCTCCTTTCGCAGATAGAATGGCTGCAAGATGGTATACCTCTGTAATGTCATTATCTAGAATGTTTTTTTTTAAATCATCGTAAGAGAGTGCGTCAACTCTAAGGTATTTTAAATCTGTCTTAGATTGATCACAAATATCAGATAGGAAAAGATTATCAAAATCTATTATTTTTGATAGTGCCAGAGACAGTTGCGTACCGATCTGACCTTCGGATCCTATGATAAGAACTCTACTCATTTTGGGTTATAATTCAATAAATTTTTGACTTATCTTTACTCTGTAATCTAATACTTTTTTGAAAATGAATAAGAAATTTAAAGATCATCTTTTAAAAGAAATTGAAAATACAAAAAAATCAGGGCTTTTTAAAAATGAGAGAATTATTAAATCACCTCAAAGCTCCCTGATTGAAACAACCGAGAAAAAAGAAATTATTAACCTATGTTCCAATAACTACCTAGGTTTATCTTCTCACCCAGAGGTTACTCAAGCTGCAAAAGATGCTATTGATTCCCATGGTTTTGGAATGTCTTCTGTGAGATTTATATGTGGCACACAAAATATTCACAAAGAACTTGAAGATAGAATAAGCACTTTCCTAGGTACGGAAGATACTATTCTATATGCTGCTGCTTTTGATGCTAATGGAGGAGTTTTTGAACCTTTATTTGGACCCGAGGACGCCATAATTTCTGATCAGTTAAACCATGCTTCAATAATTGATGGCATAAGAC
>MDSV01137901.1_pt1 | contig 15982 bp, 14 predicted proteins | sample 810851 | NCBI WGS metagenome assembly MDSV01 (sample SAMN05326640, study PRJNA326480) | marine metagenome | isolation source: seawater | place: Atlantic Ocean: North East | collected 2012 | reverse complement strand
AGGCAGCTTCTAATTCAGCTTTTTGTTCAGCTGTGTAAATTTCATCGTGCTTACCTAAACCTTCCCAATTGAAATCTTCGATTCCAGTAACTTGTCCTTTTGACATAGTTTTTATTACTTGTACATTAAACGATGCAGCCTTCAATGGTTGTTTTTAAATAATTGATAAACAGTGTTTTACTGCATTAAAGCACAGTTTATTAGAATTCGAGTACAAAAATAAGACTAAATCGTCTGAAAAGCAAGGTTTTACTTCATATTGGATTGATTTTCGCTAAATTCTAAATATCAATTGAAATACATTTTTGAGAATATTTAAAATTTATTATTTACACTAATAATCTTTCGTAATAAAAATGTATTTTAAAAGAGTGAACACTAAACAAATAGGAATTTGGGTTTACGCCTTTTGGCCTTTGATTTTTCTGGCAATTTGCTGGAGCATATGGCTTTATGGCACTCAAGTTGAAAACATCGTTAAAATTGGTGTTCGTCCTAGAGAAATAAAGGGGTTAATAGGGATAATAACTCATCCTTTTTTTCACAGTACTCATCTGTCGGATGGTTCAATTGATTTTAGTCATATTGTGAATAATTCTATTCCCCTTTTGCTCCTCGGTACAGCATTATTTTATTTTTACAAAGATTTTTCTTACCAAATATTTTTGTGGCTATTTATTGGTACTGGAGTTTGGCTGTGGAGTTTTGGAAGATCTGCAAACCACATCGGAGCATCAGGAATAGTTTACTCATTATTTGGATTCCTCACGTTAAGTGGATTCATTAAAAAAAACAAAAACCTCCTTGCTTTAAGCATGGCAACTGTTTTTTTGTACGGAAGTATGATTTGGGGAATGTTCCCCAGAGATCCGAAAGTGAGTTGGGAAGGACACCTTGCAGGTTTTATGATTGGAGTTGTTCTTGCTTTTTACTTCAGAAAAAAAGGACCAAGACCAACTGTCACAAAAATCTCTGATGACAACTTTATTAACGAGTGGAAATATGGCGAAGATTACTGGAAAACAAGTGATCAAATTATAGATGAAAACAAAAAATTTAATTCGGACACAAGCCTGAAAATTATTTATGAATACAAACCCAAAGAGGAAAATAAAGATGATGAGTCAAAACTTTAGGTTCTATTTAAAAAAGGTAGCAACAACTAAAAATAAAATTAGCTTAGCGATTTTTAACGGAAATAAAGATTAACTAATTTTGATGTTACACAATTACAATTAAAAAACAATTTGAAAAAATCAGCTATAATCCTCGGTGCAACGGGACTTACCGGAAGTTATGTTCTCAAAAAGCTTTTAAATAATTCCAATTATACGGAAATAATTGTGTTCTCAAGGAGGCCTTTAGATATTGAAGATCAGAAACTTAAAGTTATAGAATGTGATTTATTAAATCTCGAAGAACAAAAAGATTTATTCAAAGCAGACGAGGTTTACGTCTGTATAGGAACTACAAATAATAAGACTCCAAATAAAAAGATATACAGGGAAATTGACTTTGGAATCCCAGTTACAACTGCACAATTGTGTAGAGAAAATAGAATCGATAATCTTATTATTGTGTCATCTCTTGGAGCAAATTCTAAAAGTTCAGTTTTTTATACCAAGACAAAAGGAGAAATGGAAGAATCTGTTTTAGAAATGGAAATACAAAACACATATCTCCTAAGGCCTTCAATAATAATGGGTCCTCGCAAAGAAAAAAGAATGGGTGAAGCCTTGGGTAAAATGATTACATTTTTAATAAATCCTCTGTTAGTAGGTTCACTCAAAAAATATAAAGGCATTCATACGGAAACAATTGCTCAGGCAATGATTAATCTTTGTAACGGGAAAAAGTACTCTAAAAAAATAATTGAATCCAATGCAATCTGGGATATCGCAGAGTAATTTCTAGCTACCAAAATACTTTACGCTTTAACTTCAACTTTACAACAGCGCCCAACACCTTTCCATCCTCTACTCGATCCTCCATTCGAAATGAGGAAGAATTTTGTCCATTAGAAAGGTTTTGTAAACGACTCTGAATAACCTCAAGCGCAACTGATTTATGTTGTTGATATTGTTGTGACTTGAGCTCTTTTGATTTCTCAATGCCTACACCATTATCTTCTATCTCAACCCATAAAAACTCATCGTCTATTGAGAAGGATATATTTATTTTTCCTATCGATTCACAACCAGCAATTCCGTGAATAATTGAATTTTCCAAGAAGGGTTGTATTATCATTGGGGGAATTCCCTCTTCCTCAGAATCGATTTGAGAGTCCAGCTTAATTGAATATTCAAAGGAGTTGTCTCTTGTTAACTTTTCAATAGACAAATAGTTATCTAAAATATTCAACTCTAGTTCAAGTGAAATATAATTCATTCTTGAACTATCTAAAATTTGACGCATTAACTTTGAAAACTTACTTAAACTATGCCTCGCTCCTTTATTATTTTCAATTCTAATTTGATCTTGTATAGCGTTAAGAGCATTAAAAATAAAATGTGGATTCATTTGAAGACGAAGTGCTTTTTGCTCCAACTCTAATACCTCCTTTTCTAATCTTAACTTTTCAGATTGTTCATTAGCTTTTAACCTAATTTCAAGAATCCGCTTTTTAACAGCCCAATAGGTAATAGCAACTAAAAGAGTAATTATTAATAACCAAAACCAAAGTTTATAATAATAAGGAGATGATACAGAAAAATAGAACTCCAAAATCTCACTTTGAATTCCGTCTTTATTAACTGCTTTTGCCTGAAAAATGTACCTGCCGGGAGATAAGTTGCTAAAGAAAACTTCATTTTGCTCCACTAAAGGGGACCACCGTCCATCACCACCGTCCAAACGCCACATATATCTAATTCCTCCAGGTTGAGACAAATCATGGCCCTCTAGTTTAAAACCAATATGGTTATCCTCAAATTTAAAAACTAAATCTTCTGCAGAATACCAGTTATAAATATTAGGTTCATATTGGGTACCCTGTATATTTTTGTAAAAAAGGTTAACTGAGGATAATGATATTTTTGGTGGGTACCTATTTCTTGTTAAATCAAAACTAGCTTTTTTCATCATACCATTTACTGTACCCCACCATATGTTTTGATTTAAATCGGAACAAACTGCGCCCTGATTATTTTCTAACCCCGTAAAACCCTCTAATAATCCATAAAAAATGATTTCTTTTTCATTCCGAAGTGGTTTAATAACGCGATTAACTCCTTTTGTGCCGCCTAACCACAATTCATTCTTTTCGTCACAAAAAACACTATTAATATTGTTGAATTTTTGCCCGTCTTTTTTTGTGATATTTTTTACAACAAAATTATCAGAATAGATATTAACTGAAAGTACTCCTAAATCATCGGTAGCAATAAATAAATTTCCTAACCCATCTTCTGTTAGATCTCTGATTATTATATTTGATAACCTTCCTTTATGGTTTACAATCGTATGTCCTGAATCTGAGATCACCCCCAACCCACCGCCATTAGTACCGTACCATATTCTATCCGATCGATCAACATGCAGGCATGAAAGTCCATTAAAGTGAATGTTATTTTTTTCGGTTGAATAATGAAATACCGACAGATCCTTGGTGAAACGAGTTAAGCCGTATGAAGTTGCAACCCATATATTACCCTTTTTATCCTCAATAATATCTTTCACAAAACTTGACATCAAGTGGTTTCCTTCAACTAACCTTTTTGTAAGTCCCTTATTCCACAACATAATTCCATTTCCATCGGTACCCAGCCACAATCTTCCCTGAGTATCTTCTAAAATCGTTTTTATTTTTAATGGATAAATATTTTGGTTTAAACCATATTCTTCCAGTTCACCATTTGTCACTTTAAATAATTTGCGCGCATTTGTTGAAACCCAAACTCCGGAATCTGAGGAAGATGCAACTGAATATATAGATTTCCCAACTAAACCTTGAGCTAAATTAAAGCCTTTAATTTCCGGCTGACTGTACTTTAAAAGGCCACTATCATAGGTTCCGATCCACTTACCACCCCAAGAATCTTTCAATACTTTTCTACAATTTAGGGTAGGGAGATTTTTATAATTTTGTATAGGCCTTATTCTATTTTCTTTAATATTATAAAGTAGTATTCCGTTCTTAAGTGTTGATAACCATAAAAAATCTCCCTCTTTATAAATATCCAAAACAATCAAGCCATCTGTTTTCGGTATAAGCTTGTATTTTTGTCCTCTAACTTTAACTAGTCCTCTTCCATAAGTACCTACCCAGATAGTTTGAAAAGAACCCTCTGAGAAACATTGTGGATAAACAGATTTCAACACATCATCTGTAAAATGAATCATATTACCGTTTTTATATCTAGAAAATCCTTTATTATGAGCAATCCAGAGATGATTAAGGCTATCTACAAAAACATCTAAAATACTTTTGTCAGGTAAACCAATCTCTTTTGAAATATTTAAATTCTTCTTTTTTACTCTTTTGTAAATCCCATTATTAGTTCCAAAAAATAACTCTTGATATTTATTCTCAGCAATTGCTGAAATAGATATTTTTAAAGAATCCTCTTCAAGTTTGAAATTCCTAAATCTAATTCCATTGTATAATGAAATACCGTTTGAGGTTCCTATCCAAATATTTTTTTTTGAATCGTGAAAAATTGATGACGCAAAATTATTAACTAAGCCATCTTTTGTTGTGAATGTCTTAAATCGATAGCCGTCAAATTTTGCAACACCACCCCCCTTAGTTGCCAACCATAAATTCCCATTGTGATCCTCTGTAATGTCACAAACTTGAGATTGTGGTAATCCTTCAGCAATTGAGAAAGACTTAAATTCAAAATTCTGCGAGAATGAAAAAAAGGAAATTATTATTAAAAGAAAAAAAGAAGCAAACTTCATGCAACGAATTTAATAAAAGAATTAACGATTATAATTAGCTTAATCATACATTAATTCAAATGCACTTTTGTAAGCATCAATCTCATGAACATAATCAATAAATTTATTATAAAATTGATTCTTTATAGCTATTGTTCCACTGTCTCCAACTACAACTAACTTCCTTTTTGCTCTGGTAAGTGCTACATTCATTCGCCTTTCATCAGATAAAAAGCCAATTTCACCTGATTCATTACTTCTCACCAATGAGATATAAATTAAATCTCTCTCTTGGCCTTGAAAACCATCAATTGTATTAATGGTAATTCTATTTTTAATATTTAAATCAATTCCCGATATATCCAGTAACTTCTTCAAGAATTCAATTTGAGCTTTATACGGCGAAATAATTCCGATAGACTCGGGTAAGTCATGCCCTGTCAAAAGGAGTCCCTCTGTAAACGTATTTAAATGCTTAAAAAGTAATTTAGCCTCTTCTGGATTATAGGAACTTTTTGTTTCTGGATGTTGTGACTCAAAAAAACCTGTTCCCGCAGTGTCTATATACTCTAAAACAGAGTCATTTGGGGAGATTTTTTTTTGGGCATTTTTAGAGTTAGCTTTTAATATCCCATTATAAAAATGATTACTCGAAAATGTCATAATCTTCTCATGCATTCGGTATTGCTCATTTAGTATAACATCTGCTTGTTGTGCCTTGATTGCTCTTTCGAATAAAGTTTCTTTTAATCCGGCTTTACTGGCTTTAAAAGACTTGATGGTTGGTGGCAATTGTAAATGATCTCCCGCAAAAACAACTTTGCTCGACTTAATAATTGGAATCCAACAAGCGGGCTCTAAAGCCTGTCCGGCTTCATCAATAAAACAAGTTGAAAAATGAATTCCTTTTAATTTCGAATGATTCGCGCCAACAAGTGTAGTTGTTATGACACGAGTTGAAAATAAAATATCTTCCACTATTCCCGAATGAATTCTCTCAGCATCTTTTTTTAAAGCTCTTGCTTCCTGAATAAGAATTCTTCTTTGCTCTCGTTCTGCTTGACCAAAATTCCTTTTCCATTTTCCACCTAATTTAAAATATTCTTCTGCTTTCCTTTTAATTTCCTTTAGCAATTTAAAATCTTGGTGTTGAGTTATTTTTGAGTCGAGAGTTTGACTCAAGATATCTTCATCAACTCTGGCTGGATGGCCAATCCTTACGGTTGAAACTCCTTGTTGAGAAATTTTTTCCGTAAGCAAGTCAACGGCAGTATTACTTGGGGCGCACACTAAAACCTGAGATTCCTGTTTTAACACCTCTCGAATGGATTCAACAAGAGTAGTCGTTTTACCTGTTCCTGGCGGGCCATGAATGATTGCAAAGTCCTCAGCACCTAAAACTTTAGAAACTGCGCTTTGCTGACTTTCATTCAAATTAGATAAACTGGAATATGTATATGAATTTAAAACAGGTCTTTTAAAACCTAAAATTTTCTCTTGAAGATCATGAAGCCTTTTAGAGTCAGTTTTTATTAATTCATTTAATGCCCATTTCATTTCTTTGTAGCTTTTGTCGTCAAAAAGAAGCTGAGCACCTAACTTTCCGTAATCGACCCAATTGGGAAAACTATCTGCATTCAAAGTAATAAACATATTATCTTCTTTTACTTTATTAACAACACCTTTTAACGACTCTGATTCATCAGAGTAAGGGAAAATCTCCACTAATTTACCACTAGCAAAACCATGACTATACTTATGCTCTTTTGGTCTTCGAATTTTAATAATTAATCGCTCTCCTGTATCATAATTGCGCTCTTCAACAAAGCATGGATGCCATAAAACGCCGTTAGCTCTTCGCTCTTTAAAAGAAGCATTCAACATTTTTTTTTGATATTGAGATAAATCCTCTTCTTTTTCAAGTTGCAAAAGTTTGTGAAGATTTATAAAATGTTCTACTGGATTCGATGCCATTATTCAAAGATATGTTGAATTCTTATGTTATATTTGATATGCTTAATTAAAACAGGATGATGACTGCCACAAAGGAAGAAATTATTGAACTTTTATTAAAGGGAACTGATGAGAGAACCACGCTTAACAGTAAAGGATTATCCAACTACGGAATTGATTTTTCTGATGACAGTCTAACAAACAGAGGTTCCTGCACCTGTAATTTAATCACTAACGATCATATAGATTTTCTCGCTGATAAAATCGGAGGTGTATCAACAGAGCAAGGTTGGATTAACTTAGTAAGTGAGGTTGAAAATGGAATAAAACTAGAAATATCGGGTACTACCGAAACGGATTACGAGGTGTTTTTTGGACCATCTGGTACAGATGTAGTTTACTTTCCATTACTTTTTTCAAGAGAACTTTATCCTGAAAAAGAGATTTTAAATATTGTTACTTGTATTGAAGAACTTGGTTCCGGTACTATCAATGCAGGTCAGGGAAAGTATTTTTCAGGAGCTAATCAATTTGGGAATGCTACAATTAAAGGTGAATCAATCATCGATCCTAATTTTGTAAAAACAGAATACTTAAGGGCAAGATGTGCGGAGGGAACTATTGAAGACCCTAAGAATAATCTCAGGAACCTTATAGAATCAAATCCAGATAAAAGTATTATTGTAAGCTTAGTAGTTGGTTCAAAATCAGGAATTGAAGATAATCTCTCTTGGATTGGTGAATTAGATGCTGATAATGTTCTGTGGAACGTGGACATGTGCCAATTCAGACATTCTAGAGAGTTAATTGAAAGCCTAACCAACAATGGCGTTTCAGTCATGATTACAGGTTCCAAATTTTACCAGGCGCCTCCATTCTGCGGTGCAATTCTAATTCCCGAAAGATGGATAAATAAAATTGAAAAATTAAATGAGCTAAGGCACTTCAATCTTTTCAATAAAGTTTTTTCTAGATACGATATTCCTGAAAAGTTACGATCAAAAACAAATCTTCCATCTGAAATTAATAAAGGAGGTGTTTGTAGGTGGCTAGTGACCATCAAGTCAATTTATGATTTAAGGAGAATAGGTCAGGAAAATATACAGAAAGTAATTTCTAATTGGAATTCATTTGTGAATAGAGAGCTAGGAAAATACGACGAATTTATCCTCATGCCCGATCAAAGTAAAACAAACCCAACTATAATTTCGTTCCAAGTAAAAGGAAAAAATGGAAGACTCAATCATCAAAAAATGAGAAGTTTATTTTTCTCAATGGTGGAAGCCGACCATACCGGGTTGCCAACAAAAAGATTTTTTATAGGACAACCTGTAGCCTACGGCGATAAATCATTTTTACGATTAGCCATTGGAGCAAATAATATTGTAAATATTCACAAGAGAGGAGGCGACACCTTTGAGATAGAAAAAAGAATTATTGCTGTAATCCAACAAAAACTAATTGAATTTGAGAGTAATCAGTAAATCAATTGCTGAGAAGGTTTTAGCTGAAGCAAAATCAAAAAAGTTAGTTCATCCAAAGGCTAATTATTTTTATTCAAAGGAGGCACTTCGCTACCGTTTAAATTTATTAACCGAATACTTTCCAAAAAACACGTTACATGCTATTGCTATTAAAACAAACAATCATCCAGAAGTTTTAAAATATATTGCCAATAATGGGTTTGGTCTGGAAGCAGCCTCTATAGAGGAAGTTAAACTCGCTCAAAAAGCAGGAGTTTCGCCAAGTAAAATTGTATTTGATTCACCGGTAAAGACAAAAAGTGAAATAGACTATTGCCACAAAAATTTACCGGGTGCTTTGATTAACGTAAACTGTTTTGAAGAGATTAAGCGATATCCAAAGGATTTTTCGTGTAAATTGGGGTTAAGAATCAACCCACTAGTAAATGTTGATACCGATAAAGACTTAAATGTATCGAAACTGAACTCAAAATTCGGAATCCCTTTTACCAAAAAAAATGAAATTTTCAAGCTTCTTACAAACTCTGATCAATTTACTGCAATTCATTTTCATATAGGTTCTGGGATATCTGATTTCGCCCCAAACCTGAAAGCCTATAAAATACTTACTGAATTTATACTAGAAGTAAACTCTGAAAGAATAAAAAAAGGAATTTTAAAAAGTATAGATACCGTTGATATTGGTGGTGGAATCGACTTCGAACTTGAAAGTGAAAACGGGCTCGAAATGTTTACAAAAGGTTTAAGTAAAGCCAGTAAATATATAGATTTTAAAATAGTTACCGAATTCGGTAAGTTCATACACGAAAACAATGCTTTTGTATCTTCCTCTGTTGAATACATAACAAAAAACACACCTGAAATACACAACGCTTTTATCCATGTTGGTGCGGATCTATTTTTAAGAAAAGTTTATTCATCGATGAATATTAATTATCCGATTTCAGTGGTTGGGAAAGAAAGATCTCAACAGATATATCGTATTGTTGGTCCGCTTTGTTTTGCTGGAGATGTACTTTATGAATCCGTTAATCTTCCAATTTTAAAGGAAGGAGACGAAATAATTATTAATAATACAGGTGCAAACACCTTAAGCATGTGGTCAAAACATTGCAGCCGAGAAGAAATAAACTTTATTTTCTTCTAGTACCAAACAACAAATTAAAATTAAGATGAGACTGTTGCTTTTTTCTCTTTTGATAACAACTCAAGTTCTTTGTTTAAGTCAAAATGAAAAAAGGAATAACAAGATTGAAATTAAACGTGTAAGTTTAAATGTAAACTTTGGAACAGCTTATAACATACCGACCTATTTGAAAATTCATCAAAATGGTTATGAGCCTATTACACTATTGGCTAGATATGCAACAAAAGGTTTTGAATCTCCAGTTTACTGGGATTACAGGCTTGTGGCTGAAACAGAGAATAATTTTATAGGTTTACGTTCGACTCATCATAAATTAATTCTTACAAATCTGCCATCAGAAATTAGTTCGTTCAGTATAACACACGGATACAATCTAGTAATGGCCTACTTTGGCTGGAAAAAAAAATATTTTGACTTATTAGTTGGAGGTGGGATTGCCTTTTCTCATCCTGAAGGAGTTGTGTTTAATTCATATATTGCTTTGGAGGAGGGTATTCCTTTGATTGGGGGTAAATACCGTCTTACTGCGCCCAACTTTGATGTTGAAATAAAGAAAAAATGGTATTTAAATAAACGAATTTTTTTAAACACAGGAATTCGTTTTTTAACCGGATATGCCAAACCAAAGATTATTGATGGTTACGTTGAGACCTACCCTATCGGAATACACTGGGCGGCAGGATTAGGAATTGACCTTTACAATAATTAGGTTTCTATTCCTAAAAGCGAGCAATAAAGAAAAGGCTAGGAAATAATTCCCAGCCTTTGAAAACGTTCTATTTTCTTTTTGGATCCGCTCCCTCTCCATTTATAACAGAGATTGAAGATTTTTCGATTCTAAGTTTTGCAGCGCTTTCAATAGCAATTACAACAGCGCTTTCAAAAGTTTCGTGAATTACACCATGAATCCCTCCTGCAGTGATAACATCATCACCTTTTTTTATTGAATCACGTTTTTTTGCGAGTTCCTTTTCTTTTTTCTTTTGCGGACGAATCATAAAAAAATACATGACTGCAAAAATTGCAGCAAGCATTAACGGCATAGTATAAGAGCCCTGTCCTTCTGCTTGTAGTAAAATAGTGTTCATATAGTTTAATTGTTAATTGTTAATTGTTAATTCTTTCCTAAAGTAAAGCCTCGCAAATTTAATCTCATCTTTGGTTCTTGGGCATTAGACTCTATTGTGATTGATACTCTAAATTTTTTATCCACGGGTTTGTTAGAATTATTAACTTCAGCTGTTATAAGCCCTTTACTTCCGGGTTTTATAGGTTCTTCAGGATAATCAACGTTGGTACAACCACAGCTACCCTTTACGTTGGTTAGAACAAGTGGTGCATCACCGTTGTTAACAAAGTAAAACGAGTGCTCCAAATCAGAACCTTTTTGAGCTGCTGGAAATTCATATTCCGTTTCATTAAAAAGTAAACTTGCGCCCCCTTTTTTTTGCTTAAAATTTTCGAGAACCGAATAGTTATTAACTAAAACAGATGAATCAACAGTATTTTTTCTCTGCTTCCCACAAGAAAATAATCCAATAAAAATAAAAAGTATTAATAAATGCCTCATTTTCTAATTCATTAATCCACGCCCTATTTTTTTTATTTCCCCCTTTTGTTTTAAATCCGGTACAATCTTATCCAAAATTCCATTAATAAAAACCCGACTCTTTGGCGTGCTGTAAGTTTTTGATAGCTCAATGTATTCGTTAAGGGTAACCTTTATCGGTACGGATGGTATATTCACCAGTTCGCAAAGTGCCATTTTCATAAATATAAAATCGATAACGGCAATTCTGTCAGCGTCCCAATTTTTGGCTTTATCCATAATTATTTCTTGGTACACAGAACTATTTACAAGAGTTTTTCTGTAAAGCGTTTGAATAAAATCAACATCATCGTCTACATCTTTATATAAATCCGGAACTCTATAGTCCTCTGAAAATCTAGCTTGAAAACCTTTGAGGTATTTTACAATGTATCCGCACACAAAATAATGATCATCTGACCAATGAATACTTCTTTCCTCAAAAAAATCCTGTAAAATATCATTATCAGCAATAAATTCGCGATATATTTTTATGATAAAGCTTTTCTGGTCTTCAACATCAAAACCATCAACTGACATGTATTTCTTATATGCATTTGATTCTTCGATAGCTTTATAAAGCTTCTGAATAACATCTTCATGACTGAACCAAGAGATTTTATACTCCTCAATTTTCTTTTGAATGGACGAGCTGTTCGAAATAGCTTTTAGCAATTCGTTATCAACAAATCTTAAATTAGGATTCAAATCATCTTGAGAGGGCAACCGTTTATTTTTACGCTCCTTAATTCTCTTTGTAGCAAAACTGTGCAACTCTGCAAAAACAGAAACATGGAGCATAAAAAGCTCATGAATTCTATTAACACCTGAGAGCAACTCTCTTTCACCAACGCCTAAATCGTTTTTAGCCCCTCTCAAATAAGAGTAAATTGCTTGAAAAACTTTGATTCTTAAATGTCTTCTATTAAGCATGAGAACGTAAAAATTACAGTGCAAAGATAAATGAATAATTTATTAAATAGCACAAAAAAGTTAATCCTTTTGATTAACGGGTAGTGGCTCATTGACAATAATATTCCATGGTAAACCATAATCACCAATTTGATTCATAAAAGGATCCGGATTCATTTCTTCAACATTGTAAACTCCTGGTTTGAACCATTCTCCAGTAGCCATTAGTTTGGATCCCAACATTGCAGGAACTCCTGTTGTGTAGGCAACTCCCTGACCCTTAACGTCTCTAAATGCATCTTCATGCTTACAGTTGTTATAAATATAACACGTTTGCATTTTCCCATTTTTAACTCCTGCAATTTGACAACCAATTGAGGTCTCTCCTGAATAGTTTTTAGCCAGCTCAGAAGGCTCGGGTAAAACAGCCTTTAAGAACTGCAAAGGCTGAATTAGTTTACCTTCATACTCAATTGGGCTAATACTTGTCATTCCTACATTCTCAAGAACTTTCAAATGGATTAAATATTCTTTGCTAAAAGTCATCCAAAACCTTGCACGTTTAAGCGTAGGGAAATTTTTCACTAGACTCTCTAGCTCCTCATGATACATTAAATAACTTTCCCTCTCTCCTATATTAGGATAGGAAATTGATTTATGAACCTCCATTGGACTTGTAGACTTCCAAGCACCATTTTCCCAAAATTTCCCATTTTGTGTGATTTCACGAATATTTACCTCAGGATTGAAATTCGTGGCAAATACTTTACCATGGTCACCTCCATTACAATCTACAATATCTAAATAATAAATTTCATCAAAATATTTTTTTGCTGCATATGCTGTATATACTTGAGTTACTCCTGGATCAAAACCACATCCAAGTAAAGCCATAATACCTGCCGATTCAAAACGCCTTTTGTATGCCCACTGCCAAGAATACTCATACTTGGCTTCATCTTTTGGCTCATAATTAGCCGTATCTAAATAGTGAGTTTTTGTTTGTAAACAGGCCTCCATAATTGGTATATCCTGATAGGGCAGCGCTAAATTGACAACTAATTCAGCACCTGACTTATTAATTAAACCAACCAGCTCTTCAACATTATCGGCGTCTATTTGAGCAGTATTTATTTTTACGTTGTGTACTTCTGATGCAATTTTATCGCATTTTGATTTTGTTCGAGAAGCTAATGTTATATCTGTAAAAACATCTGTTAAGCGCGCTATTTTTTTTGTAGCTACGTTAGATACTCCTCCGGCTCCTATAATTAGTACATTCTTCATGAATATATTTTTTACAAAAATAATATCCAAATCAATTCAAAAGAGTATAATTGCTAAAGAACTATGAAAATTTTATCATTATTTATTATTATTCTTTTCTGTTCAGATACTTTTGCCGCAAGCGACTCTGTTTCTGTATTGTTTTACAATGTTGAAAACCTCTTTGACACCGAAGATGATACTTTAAAAAATGACAATGAATTTCTACCTACAAGTAAAAAGAAATGGACCAATACAAGGTGGAATGACAAAACAAATAAAATTGCAAAAATCATCGCAGGAAATAATTACCCGGAAATTATTGGCTTATGTGAGATTGAAAATAGAGTTGTCCTCGAAAAAATAAAGAAACATTATCTTTTTAGGAGTAAAAAATATGCTACTATACATTTTGAGTCTCCTGATTCAAGAGGAATAGATTGTGCAATACTCTATCAATATGAGAAAATAGACCTTTTATCTATGAGAGCAAATGAAGTCAACTTGAAGGGCCGAAAAACTAGAGATATTTTAAGTGCTACTTTATCACATCTTAAAGACACTTTTACTGTTTTTGTAAATCATTGGCCAAGTAGATACGGCGGTAGAAAAAAATCGGATCCAAAAAGAAAAATAGCCTCCGATATTTTATTGCTCTTAATGGACTCTACATCAACTCACCATCCCAATCGTAAATTAATTGCTATGGGAGACTTTAATGATGAACCAAAAGACTCTAGTTTGAAAGCATTAAAAAAATATAGTAATCGTTCAGAAGGCCTAATCGGAACAATAAAATATAAAGGGAAATGGCAGGTTTTTGATCAATTTATTTGCTCCAAAAACTTCTCTTATAACTTAACTGTTTACAAACCTTCCTTTTTATTGGAAGAGGATAAAACGTATGGAGGAAAAAAACCCTTCCGCACCTATTACGGACCCTTTTTCAATGGAGGATTTTCAGATCACCTACCCATAAAACTCACTTTTTTCGAACCATAAAAAGGCCGTCACGAATAGGAAGTAAAACATTTTCCACACGGTTATCTTTTTCTAAAAGTTTGGCTAATTCTACTAATGTTCTTGTTTCCTTGTCTTTGACATCAATCTCTTCAGTTACTTTTCCACTCCATAAAACATTATCAAAAATAATTACACCTCCTTTTCTCACAGAATCAAAAACTAAATTATAGTAGTTAATATAGTTTTCTTTATCTGCATCAATGAATACTAGATCCCATTTTTTCTGCAGCTTAGGTAAAATGGTTAATGCATCTCCAATATGCATTTCAATACAATCTTTAAGACCAGCTTTTTTTATAAATGAACCAACAAAATCTTCAAGTTCTTCATTGATATCTATGGTGTGTAGTTCTCCTCCATTTTTTAAACCTCTTGCCAAACATATAGCGCTATATCCTGTATAAGTTCCTATTTCTAGAATTTTTTCCGGCTCAATCATTTTTGATAAAAAACTCAATAACTGCCCCTGAAGATGACCGGACAACATTCGCGGCTGGAGTACTTTTTGATTTGTTTCTCGATGTAATTGATACAGAACTTCGTCCTCTTTTTGTGTATAAAGAGCACAATAATCATTTATTTTTTTTGGCAAAAAATCCATTTTATTTTACTTGATAAGTGAGGTTGAATAATTTTTCCGGATGCATTATTTCATTAGCGACTTCTAGTATTTGATGAGTTGATATTTTTTCAAAATTCTCCAATATTTCATCGAGAGTATCTACTTTATTAAACAATAACTTACTCTTTCCATTAGACAACATAACACCTAAATTACTTTCCATACTGATTACCAAATGACCTTTCACTTGTTTCTTGGACTGACTGAGTTGGATGGTTCCTAATGACTTTTCGCAAAGTTTCAAAAGTTCTTTTTTAACTAACCTCTCGACTCTATAAGTGCTTTTTGGATCGGTAGCGAAATAGATACTGAAAGATCCACAATCAGAATAAATCGCGCAATTACTTTCCAACATATAGGTTAAGCCAAATCGCTCTCGAATATTTAAATTTAATCTACTATTCATGGCAGGTCCTCCAAGCAGATTATTAGCCAATAGTAAGCTGTTTTTAAAAGGATGGTCTACCGAACACCCCCTACCTCCTAGAATGGTATGGCTTTGATTGAGTTCCTTTTTTATAGTTTTATTTTTCGTTGATACTTGCTTTGGCCTATTTCTGTTTTGCGTTTGAACATAATCTGAACTACTTTCAAAATATCTTTCCAAATAACTAAATAGCTTTTTTAAAGAATAGTTGCCAATGGAACTAATTACCATTTTTTCAGGAACATAATGCTTTTTAACAAAAGATATAACATCTGATCGATTAATTGATTGGACTTGTTGAATTGTACCAAGAATATCATTTCCTAAGGGATGCCCTTTAAACAAATCCTGATCGAACTCATCAAAAATCAAATCTGAAGGAGAGTCTTTATAGCTGTTTATTTCCTCTACAACTACTTCTTTTTCTTTTATTAGTTCCTGTTTGGGGAAATTAGAATGGAAAATAATATCGGATAACAACTCAAGTGATCTACTTAAGTACTCAGTAGGAAATGAGGCATATATACAAGTTTCCTCTTTAGTTGTATAAGCGTTTAATTCTCCGCCAACAGAATCTAATCGAGATAAAACATGAAAGGCTTTTCTTTTTTTTGTACCCTTAAAAATGACATGCTCTAAATAATGAGCAACTCCCTCCTCACCCTTTTCTTCATCTCGT
>MDSV01241989.1_pt1 | contig 15985 bp, 15 predicted proteins | sample 810851 | NCBI WGS metagenome assembly MDSV01 (sample SAMN05326640, study PRJNA326480) | marine metagenome | isolation source: seawater | place: Atlantic Ocean: North East | collected 2012 | reverse complement strand
TAGTATGCTCCTATGATGCAGAATTGATTGATAATATTAATAAATTATTATGGACTTTTGAACAATTAACCTTCATACCTCATTGTACAAACGCTCAATATGATAAAGAAGCTATGGTTTTATTATATGATTATAATTATATAAATGATTCTATTATGAAAAAAGATTACAATGTAGTTCTAAATCTTTGTTATGATGAAAATTGCAAATATGAAGAACATGAAATTATACTTGAAATTGTTAGATCCACAGAAGAAGAAAAGATACTGTCTAGGCAAAAATACTTATATTATAAAAAAAATAATCTCGAAGTTAGGCATATAAGTTTATAATGGATATAAAATACTCCCCAAAAGATTTAGAAGCTAATATTTATAAAAAATGGACAGACAATGACTGTTTTTCCGCAAAAGATTTAAAATCCAATTATTCTATTGTTTTACCTCCCCCCAATGTTACTGGAACTCTTCATATGGGTCATGCTTTTCAACATACAATAATAGATATATTAATTCGATATAATAGAATGTTGGGCAAAAGTGTCTTATGGCAACCAGGTACTGACCATGCTGGTATTGCTACTCAACTTGTGGTTGAAAACAACTTAAATAAAAACGGTAAAAGTAGAAACTCTATTGGAAGGGAAGCTCTTGTCGAAGAAATATGGAAATGGAAGGAAAAATCGGGAAACACAATAATATCTCAAACTAAACGAATTGGTTCATCAGCTGATTGGAGTCGAAATAGATTTACAATGGATGATGGTTTGAGTGATGCAGTAAAAAAAGTGTTTATTGATTTATACAATGAAAAAATTATTTACAGAGGAAATAGGTTAGTCAATTGGGATATTAAACTACAAACTGCTGTTTCAGATCTTGAAGTTACAAATACTGAAAAATTAGGTAGTTTATATTATATTGTCTATAAACTTGAAAATAGTGAAAAAACATTGAAAATTGCCACCACGAGACCAGAAACATTGTTTGGTGATACTGCGGTATGTGTAAACCCTAACGATACTCGTTATAAAGATTTAGTAAAACATAAAGCAGTAATTCCTTTAGTCAATAGAGTAGTTCCTATAATTTTTGATGAATCTATTGATATGGAGTTTGGCACAGGGTGTGTAAAGATAACCCCAGCTCATGACTTTAATGACTATAAGCTTGGAAAAAAGCATAATTTAGAATTTATTAATATTCTAAATAAAGATGGCACTCTCAATGATAATGTAGCTGATTCGTTTAAAGGCATGAACATACATGAATCGAGAAATATTGTCATTGAGGAATTAAAGAAGCTAGATGGATTTGACAAAGTAGAAGAGTATAAAACAACAATACCAACTGGGGAAAGATCTGGGGAGAGTATCGAGCCTTTGCTAACAGATCAATGGTTTATGAAAATGAAAAATTTAGCGGAACCAGCTCTAGATGCTGTTGAAAAATCAAATGTAAAATTTGTTCCAAAAAACTGGGAAAAAATATATTTTAATTGGTTAAATAATATAGAGGACTGGTGTATTAGTAGGCAAATCTGGTGGGGGCATAGAATACCAGCCTGGTATGATGAAAATAAAAAAATATATGTTGGGAATAATGAAGAAGAGATAAGAAAAATTAATAATTTAGATAAAAATGTAGTTCTTACTCAAGATAATGATGTTCTAGATACATGGTTCTCTTCTGCTTTGTGGCCATTCAGTACAATGGGTTGGCCAGAACAAACAAAAGAACTTGATAAATACTACCCTACAAGTGTACTTGTGACTGGATTTGATATAATTTTTTTCTGGGTTGCTCGAATGGTCATGATGGGCATAAAATTTATGGACAAAGTACCATTTAAAACAGTTTATATACATGGCTTAGTAAGAGATTCAGAAGGTAAAAAAATGTCCAAATCTATAGGCAATGTAATAGATCCTATAGATATTATTGATGGTATAGAGTTAGAAGCTTTGATAGAAAAACGAGTTTCTAATTTAGTACAGCCAAAGCTAAGAGAGAGGATTAACAAGAAAACAAAAGATGAGTTTCCTGATGGAATAAAATCTTATGGTGCAGATGCATTAAGATTTTGTTTTTGTGCTTTAGCGTCTACAGGAAGAGATATTAATTTTGATTTACAAAGAATTGAAGGATATAGAAATTTTTGTAATAAACTGTGGAATGCATCTCGTTTTGTATATATGTCAACAGATAATCATAAATTTACTGATAAGATTAAATTTGATGACTTATCAATATATGAAAAATATATAATAATTAAACTTGATTTTTTGGTAACAGAATATAAAAAACATTGTATGTCTTATCGTTTTGATCTCATGGCATCATCTCTCTATAGCTTTATCTGGAATGAATATTGTGACTGGTACCTAGAAATCGCTAAAGTAGAGATAGAAAAAGGCAACATACATACTAAGAATACATTAATTTATACATTACAAATCATACTAAAACTTTGTCATCCTATTATTCCCTATATAACCGAGGAGATTTGGAAAGAAATGAAAGAAAGAAGTTATAGTGATGATGATATTTTGATGAATTCAAAGTTTCCATCTCAACAAAAGATATTTAAAGATGAAAATATTGAAAAAGAAGTTCTATTAATGAAAGAATTCATTAATCTTATCCGAAAAACACGTAGTGACTTAAGTATTCACCCAAAGATAGAACTAGATATTTTTTGCATTTTTAATGAGGATAGTATACATAAATGTTTGAATGATAATAATATTGTTATCAAAAAATTATGTAAACTTTCAAATATATTTTTGAATGATGAATCTTATAATATAGATGAATGCATAACTATTACTCTAAAGGGACTTAAAATCTTTATTCCTATTAAGAATATTATCAATATTGAAAGTGAAATAGAAAGACTAGAAAAAACCTTAGCTAGTCTTGAGGTTAATTTAGAAAAAATTGAAAATAAACTTAATAATAAGAATTTTATTGAAAAAGCACCTTCAGATATTATACAAAGTAATTTTGAGAAAAAAGAATATTTCAGCAAAGAAATTATATCTGTCAGAGAATTATTAGCTACTTTATCTGATTAACCCATACAATCTTTCTAAAGTTAATCTAAATGAACTTAGATCTTGTGAGATTACTGCTCTGACATCATCAGCAATCTGTCTATATGCTACCGCTTGTCTACCAATTAACACAATATTATCTTTTTGGTCTGCATTTTCTTTAATTGTTTTAATTTCATATGTTTTTCTGGCTATATCCCTTGGATTATTTAACGCAACTACCATTGTACGAGCAGATATTTTATTTGCCATAAATGTTAACTCATCATGAGGGATATTATTTCCAACATAAGTTACATCCCATCCAATATTCTGTGCAACAATGATATGCATTAAGGTATCTAAATTTTCATATTCGGATGTTAGTGATCCTATAATCATCCTGGGCCCTTCTTCTTTAGCTGATCGAAATTTAACATAAAGGTTTGCTAAACAATTTCTAATTGCTATTTTAGAAAATTTTTCTTGGATATATCTTAATGTTCCTCTACTACATTCATCATTGACATATGTATGTAACGGTTTCAAAAATTCCATAAGGAAGTCTGTGGTACTCAGCATTGCAACAGCGTTTGATAATGCCACATCTAGTTTATTTGAGTCCATTTCGTGTATTGCTAGCGCTGCTTCATCAAAAAGCTCCATTACAGTACCTGTGCTGGGTCTTTCATAAGATCTAGTTGCATTTGATTCATCACCCATTACAAGCTCGAATAAATCATCATAGGGGAGCTTAGCTATATCCCCTATTCTTCTACCAGCGTTTATTGCCCTCTTTAACAGCGTCAATTTCTCAATATCATCATCTGTATACAATCTGCGATTTGTTTCAGTTCTTTGAGAGACAACAGCATTATATCTTCTCTCCCAAGCACGTATAACATCTGAACTTATCCCTGTTCTTCTTCCAACTACCTGGATTAAATGTCTTGGTTTTTTAGATAAATCACTTTTCAACTAGCTGTTCCTTGTCTTGATTAATATCAATATATCTTGTCCCTATAATTAGGTTTTTTATGCTTTTTGTCAAGCTTTTGTTACGAAACATACGAACAAGTACATAAATTCCATAATATATCTGTTTTTTGTTCAAAAAGAGTGTTGACATATGAGTTTTGTTATAATACTGTTGTAGACAGGATATAGACACACATTGTCATATCTCCACCCCTTTATACTAAAGGCCGAATTCTACCCCCTTTCGGCCTTTTTTTTACACAGATTTCTTACAACCAGTTGGTCTCCATGAAGGTGAGATTACGTCTGGGGTATCAAGTTGTCTTAATAAGCGAGCAGGCTGTAATCTAAAATCTCCAAATTTTTCATTTATGCTGTCAACTACGCAATCCAATGCTTTATTTTTATTCATGTTATTGAATAAAAGATCTTTCTGCATATTAATAGGTCTGGGATTGACTGCTGTCACTTGCACTTGATATATGCCATGAATAGGTAAAGTATTTTTAAAAACTTCCAGACAAATCTTAAAAATATCTCTACCATGATTTAGATAGTGCTTTGCCATAATTTTTTTGTTAACCCATCCGTTATCAATTTTGATACTAATTATAAATATATTACTTTCAAAATTATTATCTCTTAGTCTTTTAGCAACTTTTTCGCTCATATGATGTAATATTTTTTTTATATCATACTGATTTCGTAGATTTGGCATAGTGACTTTTCCATGACTAATAGATTTAGGTGGATTAGTATTAAGTTTTAATACATCGATGTCTTTTCCTTGTGCCATCAACCATATCTTTCTTCCTATATTTCCAAAACGACTACCCAAAATACTAATGGGAATATTTTTCATATCTCCACAAACAAATACTCCATGATAATTAAGAAAACTCTGAATTCCACTTGAGACTCCACAAAGCTCTTTAACCGAATAATTTGCCAATATTTTTTCTGATTCACTTGGGTTAATAATAGTGATGCCATCAGGTTTTTGCATTTTTGCTGCAAATTTTGCAGTAGATTTATTGTCGGATATTCCTATCGAGCATGGGAGATTTACTGCTTGGAAAATCCTATCTTTAATCAAGTGGGCAACGCTTATAGGCGAAGAATAAATTTTTCTACAACTAGTTAAATCTAAAAATGCTTCATCAATTGAAAATATTTCTATATCCGGCGATATCCCATATAGTATATCCATAATATTAGATGAGATTTTTGTATATTTTTTTGGATCTGATGACTTCTTAATTAAACTAGGACATCTAATTTTAGCTTCCGAAAACCTCATTCCCGTCTTAACTCCAAATGCTCTTGCTTCGTATGAACAGGTTATAATGCATGAGCCTTTATCGCCATTCGTAATAGCAACTGGCTTGCCTGCCAAGACTGGATTATCTCTTTGTTCGACTGAAGCAAAAAAAGCATTCATATCTATATGCATTATTGTTTTAACCCAATAAGAAAAATCTAACATATGTTTTAATAAACTCTTATTTGACCTATAACAATGCCTTGTATAGATATTCTGCTTATATTATATTTCGTTGAAGAAAGTTTCTTATTTGCTGGAATAAGCTCAATATAATTTTTATTTAACTGCTTTATATATTTTAAGGTAACATCCTGATTATCAATCAATATAACCGCTACTTTAGATTTGATAATTTTATTTTTCTTCTCAACAATGACCCAATCACCATCATTAATTCCTGCATCTATCATTGAATCTCCTTGAACTTTTAATGCATAACATTTTTCATTTGAAAATATATGCTCTAACTCTATTATGTCTTTATCAGGAATTGCTTCTATCGGTCCACCAGCAGCTATCTTTCCAAAACTCTTAAGTTTTAATACTCTACTCTTCCCTATCATATCAATAGCCTTTAATCCTCTATGTTTATTTGGCTTTCGAGCGATCATATGGGCTGATTCTAATGATTTGATATATCTATGAGCTACTCCTTTTGAGCTGATACCCATGCCAACAGCCACTTCTCTCAACAAAGGACTTTTTCCATATTTTTCTTGATATTTAATAATAAAGTTATAAGCCTGTCTTTCTTTTACTGTTAACATAAGTTCTCATAAAGTTCTCATATAACATAAACTAACATAAACGATAAATATTACAAGCTATGATTGCTTTAGAAGAAAGGATTGTAACCCCATTGAAGGAGACCTTGTCTTTGGCGAGGTCTGCAGGAGTAATCTCTATGAGAACAATTTTTTAATATCGCTCCTTTATGTCGAGGTCCAAAAGCTTTCCAGCGCATTATCTGTACTTTGTCTATTTCAGGTAATCTTCTTCCCATTGAGTAGCGTGAATACCATTGGAACCAGCCAAGAGGATCTTCTGGAAAAATCCAGCCTTTACTAATCCAGTGCTCCATTGTTAATCCAGACTTGACATTAAAACAATTAAGGCTGACATCAAAACCATCTATACTTATTTTTGCTTTTTTGAACCAGGCTTTCGGATATTCTGAGATATCATTCTTAAAATAATAACCACCAAAAACACCAGCCTCAAGCATCTCTTTTGGAGTTAATTCAGGTTTAAATAATATGGTATGGTTATTATCAATCATATGAATAGAATATTTATTAAGTAAACGGTTTATAAAATTTTTCAGTTGCAATTTCAAGCATTTCACGATCACCTCGGCTGTTACCATATGCATATATACAAGTATAATTAGATAAATCATAATGCTGTAAAATTCTTTTAACTTTTTCAGGACCATAACAGTTTATAGAGATTAAATTACCTGTAATTTTATTATCAATTACTTCTAATTCCGTAGCTATTAATTTAATATCGTTTTTCTCGCACCATGGCAATAACCATAGATTAATAGATGCTGATACGACTACTAGTTCATCATTATTATTTTTATGCCATATAATTCTATCAAGTGCTTTTTTTCTAATAATAGGATCAAGCATATTTAATGAAAATTCTCTAGCTTTTTTAGTAAAATATTTAATATCTATATCTTTAAAGAAATATGTGATTAGTTTTTTTTTAATTTGATTATTACTTAATATTTTTATTTTATAAGCAATTATCATTGGCAATAAAATTATTATACCTTTAACAAAAGCTACATCACCAACAAAATATCTTATGAATTTAGCAGTGCTATCTTTTTTAGTGATTGTTCCATCAAAGTCAAAGAAAGCTATATTCATATCAAATGCTCATTCTTTTAAAGATAAAATCAGGAATAATTTTTATTATAAACATAATAATCCTCCAAACTAATCCAGAATAAATTATGCTTTTATTATTTTGTTGTGATAAAAATATTTTATTTGCTAAACTTTTTGGCGAAATATAAAGAAATTCTGGTAAATTATATTTTGAACCTTTTTTGCTTTTAATGAGTCCAGGAATTACTGTCAATACATTTACATTATATCTTGATAGACTATTCCGTAACCCATTAAGGTAAGTCATGAATGCAGCTTTTGTGCTTCCATATATATAATTTTCTCCACGACCTCTTAACCCAGCAACAGATGTAATGCCTATAATAAAACCTTTTTGGCTCTTTTGAAATTCTAAAACAGCAATATTAATAAGTGATACAGCGCCAACGTAATTAGTATTTATAGTATTGTTAGTTTTATGCCAACTTAATAATGCCTCGGACTGATTAGGAGTATGGCCAACTGCATAAATTATACCAATAGGTTTAATCTTAAGTGAGTCATAAAAACGTTGATGTGTAATAGTATCAGTAACGTCTAGCTCACATAGCGAGATTTTAGTATTATATTTTTTTGCCAATACTTCTGCTTGATTATTTATTGACGTGATCGATCTACCAGCTAAATATAAATTATAGTTATTTTTTGCATATAATGACGCTAATTCCAAACCTAATTCACTTTTAGCACCAATTATTAAGACATACTTCATTATGTTATCTTACACACATCCAGTGGGTTTAGGTAATCCACCATATTTCGCTATTTTCTTCATAGGTCCAGACTCAAATACATCATAAAGTTCTTTTGCCTTTCTATCCATTCCAAACTCTTTTGCAAATACTCTTACTGCGGGCACGGTACCAGTCGCATTGAACATTTCGCGAGCTTTCAAAATATATTTTTCTACTTCATCAGTAATCTCAAAACCATCTTCTTTAGCCATCTGATTCATTACCTCTGTCGACCAATCGCTGGTATTTATTAAGAATCCATCTGCATCTCTATTCATCACTTCACCTCTATTGTTAATTTATATAATATTGAATACATTTTCTGGCGGCCTACCCAATATAGCCCCACGCTCAGAAACTACTATAGGCCTTTGCATGAGCTTAGGATATTTAACTAATAAATTGAACACCTCTTCATCGTTAAGAACTTTATTTTTATAGTCCTGAAACTCTTCCTCTTGCTTCCTAACAAGATCAATTGGCTTAATACTTAACATTTTTACTATAGCCTTTAATGCTTTCTTTGTCATACCATCTTCTAGATAAAGTTTTATTATAGGTTCTTTATTTTTATCTTTAATATATTCTAAAGTCTTTCTCGACTTACTACACTTTGGATTATGATAAATCAATATATCTTTCATTATTCCCACTCTATAGTGCCAGGTGGCTTGCTAGTTATGTCATATACAACTCTGGCAACACCGTTTACTTCATTCACAATCCTTGTTGAAATACTATTAAGTATTTTATATGGTATTTCACTTACTGTTGCTGTCATAAAATCAACAGTTTTAACTGCCCTTAAGGCCACAACATAATTATACTGTCTTTGGTCTCCCATGACTCCAACGGATTTAATAGGAAGAAAAACAGCCAAAGCTTGACTTATATTATTATATAAATTGTATGATTTTAACTCTTCAATAAAAATATTATCGACTTCTTGTAAAATTATAACCTTCTCCTTTGTAATATCCCCAATAATTCTGACAGCTAGACCAGGGCCAGGAAATGGATGCCTATTAATCAATTCAATAGGTATACCCAGAGATTTACCTATCTTCCTAACCTCGTCTTTAAATAGAGACCTTATAGGTTCTACCAGCTTAAAATTCATATTCTCAGGAAGACCGCCAACATTATGATGTGATTTAATAATATCTGATTTTGAATTTTTTGATGAAGATTCAATTACATCAGGATATATTGTGCCTTGTGCAAGAAAATCGATATTTTTTAATTTTTTTGCTTCCTTCTCAAATATCCTAATGAAGGTTTCACCAATCACTTTTCTTTTTTTCTCTGGATCAGAAATATTTTCAAGATTTTTAAAAAATATTTTTGATGCATCTACTGTAATAAGTCTAATTTTTAATTTTTCAGAAATATTCTTCTTAACTTCATCAACTTCAAATTTTCTCATTAATCCGGTATTGATAAATATACATATTAGTTTCTTAGAAATAGCTTTATTTAGAAGAGCAGCAACAACTGTAGAGTCAACACCACCAGATAATGCTAATATTACTTTTTTATCTCTAACTTCATTTTTTATATTCTCTATAGTTTGGTTTATTATATTTTTTGTGGTCCATGATCTTTTACAGCCACATATTTTGAATAGATAGTTCTTAATGATCTTTGACCCAAAATCCGTATGAGTTACCTCTGGATGAAATTGTAACCCATAGATATTTTTAGTTGGATGATACATGGCAGCAATTTTAGTATTATCACTACTTCCCAATACTTTGAAGCCCGATGGTAATTTAAAAACCTTATCTGAATGACTCATCCACACATTTAGTATTGAGTTTTTATTGAGACCCTCGAAGATTTTTGAAGTTCCTTTAATCTTTAAAGTACTATGTCCAAACTCTTTTTTCACAGAAGACTTCACTTTTCCCTTAAAATAATGAGTGATTAACTGCATACCATAACATATACCCAAAATAGGTATATTTGATTCCAAAATATAATTTGGTAGTTTATGGATTTTGTTAAGCCTTACTGAGTCAGGCCCTCCACTTAGAATAATACCCTTTGGTTTTAAATTCAAAAAATCTTTCTTGGCTATTTTATTTGACTTAATGACACTATAAACACCTGACTCTCTCACTCTTCTGGCGATTAGCTGAGTATATTGTGATCCAAAATCAATTATTAAAATAAGATTAGGTTCTTGATTAGACATATCTATCTAGGCTGATAATTAGGTGGTTCTTTAACAATAGTTACATCATGGACATGACTTTCTTGTTTAGCTGATGAAGATATCTTTATAAATCTAGTTTTAGTTTTCATAGCCTTAATATCTTTGCAGCCAACATAACCCATGCTCGACTTTAAACCACCAGTTAGTTGATGGAGAATAGTTTTCATAGTCCCTTTATATGGAACTCTACCTTCGATTCCTTCAGGTATTAATTTAGACGATTTTTGAACACCATCCTGGAAATATCTATCTTTTGAGCCTTTTTGCATAGCGCCTATTGAGCCCATCCCTCTATAAGCTTTATATGTTCTTCCTTCAAAGAGTTCGACTTCTCCCGGAGCTTCATCTGTGCCCGCCAGTAAACCGCCAAGCATAACTGTATCAGCTCCAGCTGATATTGCTTTGGCAATATCACCTGAATAACGAATACCTCCATCTGCTATGAGTGGTACATTTTTATTTTTAGCAATTTTTGCAACATTCATAATAGCTGTAAGCTGTGGGACACCAACACCCGCAACAATTCTTGTTGTACAAATTGAACCTGGTCCAATTCCTATTTTAATAGCATCAGCGCCATTAAGTATTAAATCTTTAGCAGCTTCTTCAGTTGCAATATTACCGACTATTATTTCTTGGTGAGGATATTTTTTTTTAATATATTTAAGTGTTTTTATAACAAGCTTTGAGTGTCCATGAGCTGTATCAATAACTATAACATCTGATTTTTGTTCTATAAGAGCCTCTGCTCTTTCAATTGAGTCTTGACTTGTTCCAATTGCTGCTCCAACTATCAAACTACCATATTTATCTTTAGATGCGTTAGGAAATGTAGTTGATTTCTGTATGTCTTTAAATGTAACCATTCCTTTCAGCTCATTTTTCTTATTAGTTATAAGAATTTTCTCTATTCTATTTTTTCTTAGCGCACTTATTACTTCATCTTTTGTAAAGTTTTCCTTGACTGTAATTAATCTTTCCTTTGGTGTCATAATTTCAGAAACTTTTAAATCTAAATCATCAACAAACCTCAAATCTCTATTAGTAACAATTCCAACCAATAAATTCTTATCTACAATGGGAACTCCAGAAATATTATATCTTTCGGTGATTTGGTTTATCTCCGCTATTGTCATGGAAGGCGAAGCAGTTACTGGATCATTGATGACTCCACTTTCATATTTCTTAACGATTCTAATCTGCCTAGCCTGCTCTTCAATTGTCATATTTTTATGTATAATTCCTAGCCCGCCTTCACCAGCTATGGTAATGGCCATTTGCGATTCTGTAACAGTATCCATCGCCGCGGATAATATCGGGGTTTTTAATTTAATATTTCTAGTTAAATTTGTTGCTAATGATACTTCTGAAGGCAATATTTCAGAGAATTGTGGAACAAGCAATACATCATCAAACGCAAGGCCTTCATCACTTATAATTTTGCTGGATTTATTGGAATTTGTTGTATTTACCATTCTATATTATACATATTAAAGTTATTATAGGAAATAAAAATATGGAAAATATGAATACTTTTACCGTAGACGAATTAAATGCTGCTATAAAGAATTTAGTAGAAAATGAGTTCAACTATCCAATAATGGTTATAGGTGAGGTAGTTGATGCCAGTGACCCTATAAATGGCATTCAATATTTTCAGCTGCGTGGTAACAAAGGTTTTAAAAAATCTACTATTAGCTGTATCATGTTTAGCGGCGTGTCTGATGCAATTATAAAAGATTATGAGTCACGCGAAGTTTTGATAACAGGAAAAGCTTCCGTATATAATGTCACTGGAAAATGTCAAATTCAAGTTACAGATATTGTTGAGTATGGTGAAGGTCACCTTAAAAAAGAAATTGAAAAAATAAGACTTAAACTTGAAAAAGAAGGCTTATTCTTAAATAAAAGGGAGTTCCCTCTATACCCAAGGAATATTGGAATCATAAGTTCATCTGACAGTGATGCTGTACATGATGTATGCTCGCGATTGGAGCAGAGGTTCCCAATTTCTGATTTAATTATATATCATTCTCGTGTTCAAGGTGATTATGCAGCAACCAACATGATACAACAAATAGAAAGATGTAATAGAGATAAAGATGTAGATATTATTATGATTATCAGAGGTGGAGGCTCTCTTGAAGATCTCATGTCTTTTAATGATGAACATCTTGCAAGGGCAATGTTTAAATCCTTGATTCCAATTATTACAGGTATTGGGCATCAACCCGATATAACTATTGCTGATTATGTTGCAGATTATTCTGCGGAAACGCCAACATCTGCGGCAGAACATATATCTTCAGACCAAAATGAGTTAATGCAGAAATTTCATAGTTATGATGAACAAATAAGAAATTCAACGAAATTATCTATAAGCAAGTTAAGTGAAAAATTGATGAAAATTATGATTAAAGTAGAAAGACATAACCCAAAAAAGATAATAGATAGTCTTATAATTCAAAACAATAATGCAATGAAGAACTTTAAAAAGTATATAAAAATTAAGATGGATAGTCTGCAATCAACTAGAAACTTTAATTTATCAAGATTATCTCAGTCAAAAAAAATTGTTTTATCGACAATTAACCAGAAAAAAAGGTTTTATAAAGACATTAATAATAGATTAAAAAAAGCAATAGATGTCTCATATCAAGAGAAAAAAAGTTATCTTAAAACAACATATAATTCACTGATGACCTTTAATCCTAAGGAAATGTTGAAAAAAGGATACTCTATTCTGAGAAGAAAAGATGGTGTCATTTTAAAAAGCAAACACGAATTAGATAAAATTCGAACATTTAATGCAGAATTGCAGGATGGTAGAATTAATATAAAAAAGAGTAATTAAAAATAAAAAAAGTCTTGCTAAAGAATCAATGTAGATGCAGAATAACAAATTAACTATTTATCTTTAAAAATATGAAAAAAGATTTATCGAAATTTTTAGACTTTAAGCCATATAAACCTACTAAGGGTGAACAATATATGTCTTCTAAACAAGTTGGCCATTTTAAGAAAATACTACTAGAGTGGAAAGAACTCTTAATTCAAGAAGCAGATAAAACGGTAGAACATATGAAAAATGATTCAACAAAATTATCTGATCCAAATGATGCTGCCACGCAAGAAGAAGAATTTAGACTTGAGTTAAGAACGAGAGATAGAGAGAGAAAATTAATATTAAAAATTGATCAAGCCCTCCAAAGAGTTGATGATGGATTATATGGATATTGTGAAGATACTGGGGAGCCGATTGGCATAAAAAGACTTGAAGCAAGGCCGATAGCTACTTTATGTATTGAGGCACAAGAAAGACATGAGAGACTAGAAAAAACTCAAATAGACTAATCAATCTCATATTTTCATTATGAAAAATATAGAATCTAAATTAATTGAATCAAGAAGTTACAAACCACAAAAAAAGTTTGTTGACGAATCAAATATTACAGTTGATTTGTTATATGAACTCAATCAATCTTATAAAGCTGATCCAGATACATTCTGGCGTGATTTAGCATGTAAACATATTGACTGGATAGAAGATTTTAAAACAGTATGCGATGGTGAGCCTCCTTTTTATAAGTGGTTTAAGGAAGGAAAGTTAAACGTATCTCAAAATTGTTTAGATAGGTATATAAATAAGGATAAAATCGCAATTATTCATATTTCTGAAAATAATAATAAAAAAGAGATAACGTATGATGAACTTTACTTTTTAGTTAATAATTTTTCATATGCACTAAAACAACAGGGAGTAAAAAAAGGAGATCGCGTAATAATCTATATGCCGACTACTCCTGAAGCAATTATAGCTATGCTATCTTGCGCAAGATTAGGACTCATACATTCGGTTGTATTTGCTGGTTTCTCTGCAGAGTCCTTGCAAAATAGGATAAATGATTGCGAAGCAAAAATTATTATAACTGTAGATGGGTTTATGAGGAATGGAAAAATAGTCAAAGCAAAAGAAACTGTTGACCAGGCTCTTTTGATGGGTTGTCCATCTATTGAAAGCACTATCGTTTACAAAAATTTAAAAAACGAAATAGAGTTTAATGAGGAAATAGATATTTATTGGGACCATATCCTTCCAAAAAAACAAAAAATAGTGAAGCCTGAAATTATGTCTTCAGAAGATTTATTATTTATACTTTATACTTCAGGATCTACTGGGAAACCCAAAGGTATAATGCATACTACAGCGGGCTATCTTCTAAATAGTATAATTACTAATAAATGGGTATTTGATTTAAAAGATAATGATATATTTTGGTGTACTGCTGATATAGGCTGGATTACAGGTCATAGCTATGTTGTCTATGGTCCTCTTGCTACCGGTTCAACTATACTAATATATGATGGAGCACCCACATATCCTAGGGTAGATAGGTTTTGGAATATTATAGAAAAACATAAGGTATCGGTTTTCTATACGGCCCCAACTGCAATTAGAACATTAATGAAACTAGGTGAAGATCTGCCGGATAAGTATAATTTAAAATCACTCAGGCTCCTTGGAACAGTAGGTGAACCAATCAATCCTAAAGCATGGATATGGTATCAAAATAAAATTGGCAACAATAGATGTCCTATTGTGGATACTTGGTGGCAAACTGAAACTGGAGCAAATATGATAGCTCCAATTCCCGGAGTAACGAAAACCATACCGGGCACATGTACACACCCTTTGCCAGGTATTGATGTTGGGATAATTGATGATGATGGTTTGGAAATAAACAAACCTGATCAAGGTGGCAATCTGGTAATAAAAAAACCTTGGCCTTCAATGCTAAGAGGTATATGGGGCGATGAAAGAAGGTATAAAGAGACTTATTGGGATAAATTTGATAATAAATATTATATAACAGGCGATACAGCGAGAAAAGATATGGATGGGAACATATGGATAATGGGAAGATCAGATGATGTTGTCAATGTTTCAGGACATCGACTGGGAACCATGGAAATTGAATCTTCAATTGTATCTCATGAATTTGTTGCCGAAGCTGCTGTTGTAAGTTATCAACATGATGTTAAAGGAGAAGCTATACATGCTTTTGTAACACTAAAAAATAATTATACTGATTATATGACACGTGAGTTTGCAGAAGAATTAAGAGATTGGGTTAAAAATAAAATCGGATCTATTGCTAAACCTGAAAGAATATCATTTTCTGATGCTTTACCGAAAACAAGATCAGGTAAAATTATGCGTCGACTTTTAAGAAATATTGCCAGAGGTGAGAATATTTCAGGAGATACATCAACGCTAGAAAATGAGAATATTTTAAAACAATTACAAAACATCTTATAAAAAACTATAGACATATGGATCAGGTATTGAGAATATTAATCAGCCAATTATCACTAAGACTATGACAATTGCCAGAAGGCACTATTGACCGATCTGCAACACTATACAATTCGACTATGTCTTTGATGGCCACACTTTTGGGTGTGGCGTTATTTTCAAATTATCTAATCACACCTGTGAATGATAAACATCATATGAAAGATTAGTCGATATCTTTCATTGTTAGTTTCACACGGCCTTGACCATCTATATCAAGCACTTTAACTTGTACATCGTCACCTTCTGCCATCACATCTCTAACATTATTTACTCTTTCATTGCTTATTTGTGATATGTGAACCAAACCATCTTTTCCAGGAAGTATATTCACAAATGCACCATACTCCATAATTTTTTTCACTTTACCTGTATAAACTTTACCAATTTCTACTCCGTCACTCATACCATCCTCTTTTTGTTTACGTTAGTTATTC
>MDSV01057742.1_pt1 | contig 15987 bp, 16 predicted proteins | sample 810851 | NCBI WGS metagenome assembly MDSV01 (sample SAMN05326640, study PRJNA326480) | marine metagenome | isolation source: seawater | place: Atlantic Ocean: North East | collected 2012 | reverse complement strand
TTAGCCAGTTCTAATTCTTCAGGACTTATATCCGCTCCTTTTAATTTAAATTTTTTATTACGATCGTATAAGATTTTAAGTAATAGTCCTGATCCACAAGCAAGATCCAGCACACGAATACCGTCAGTGTTAGGTACAATTTCAGCTAACCATTCATAACTATTGCGTCCAGCCTTATCGCGGCAGGAACTTGCACACTTTTCTGTGAAACCTGCATAGTTTTTATGTACAGTTCTTAGATGGGAAAGAAGTGCTTTACCATCCGGCTGTTGATTGTTAGCAAGACTTTCAGTCCAGGTCGAGTTAAGAACTTCCTGATTATTTATATTTTTATTTGTCATCTACTGGCCAACAAATTGGATTTAGTGGACTAGCAGCTACGTCACCAGGATTTATATTTGGCATAAATTTTTGCCAATCACCAGATACCATTGTAGGATTATTTATTACCCGTGCTCCATCTTTAAAATAAGTATTGGCTAAGGCCACTCGACTACGATTTGTTCGATTCCTTGATGCAGTATGAAAATTTAAATTATGATGGAAGCTTACTTCACCCAACTCAAAAGGAGTTTCATTCACAGTTACTCCATTTTTTTTAAAAACTTCAGATACCCCTCGGTCATACCCAGTGCCAGTCTTTTCAAATGTAACAGCATTAACTAGCTTATGTACATCTAGCGGGTAGGCGAAAGAAAGTGGTCCCATCTCAATTGGAGTTGGTTGTGCAGGTACCCAGGCAGTAATTACATCGTTAGTATCTAATGGAAAATGATGATCGTCAAAATGCCATGGTGTTCTACCACAACCAGCTTGCTTTGCTAAAACATTATCATGGTAAAGTCTAACTGCTGTTACCCCAAGTAGATCTGCAGAAATTTGTCCAAGACGTGGTGACAATACATATGCACGCAGAAATTTGTTCTTTGGCCAGATCATTTCAAGACTAAGGAACCGGTCATGTGCTTCTTTATCAGGATCAACATTAAATTCTTTTTTTAACAGGTTAATTAATTCAGCTCGAAGTTTTAGCACGACCCCAGGTGAAAAAACTTTCTTGAGCTTAATAAAACCATTTTTTTTAAAGAAAGCTTTTTGATCATTTGTCAAAGGATACGTTTCAGTCAATTCAGATAGAACTTCATCATCACTTGGGATTGTAACATTCGGTAAAGGCTTAGCAGAGATTATCGGATCCTTTTTGATTTCATTATCTGCAAGACCTACATACCAGTCCCACCAGGCTTGATTGTCTTTATCCCAAGGCTTACTAATATCGGCAGCATCAGATATCTTAGAATTTAATTTGTCTCGAGAAGATTTCATTTAATTAATTTATACTGTTTTTTTTTAATTAGTAAGTACACGTTTTGACCCTGGGAAACCCACTCTTTCTGCCATTTTATTCTTTAAAAACATTTAATAACTGGTAAATTTTGTAATGGGTTTTATATCAAGCTATTTTAAAAAAATTAGTTACAAATTAAAGCCAAAGAAAAACTTGGACAATATAGTTATTGAAAATAAAAACCTGGATTACTTATTCAACTTTTTTGGGTCTGACAAAGGTTCTCTTGTTTTAAATAAATACCCTGGTCACAGCTATGGAAAATTTTATGAGAAACATCTTAATAAATTTAAAGATAAAAATCTTAATATCCTGGAAATAGGGGCTTATTATGGTGCTTCAGTTGCAGCATTTTATTTTTTTTTTAAAAAAGCAAATATTTTTTGTTTAGACAAAAATTTTAAATTTGAATTTTCTTCGTCTAGAATAAACTTTTTTAATTGCGATACATCAAAAAAATTAGATTTGAAAAATTTTGAAGAATTTCTATTTAAAAAAAATTGTCAATCTTTCGACCTAATAATTGACGACGGCTCACATTTTTTATCTGATATAAAAAAAAATTTTTTATTTTTTTTTAAGTATTTAAATTCAGGGGGATATTATGTAATTGAAGATTATAATCACCCAAAATATTATGAAGAATCAAATGATATTAAAAATAATGAACAATTAATTGATGATTTTTTAAATTCTTTGAAAGAGAAAAAATTTTTTAATTCACAGATTTCAAATTTTAATTCAAATAATAAATTATTTAAGATGGTATCTGATATAAATCAATATAAAGGGAATATGAAACTTAGTAAAGAAATGATGATCGCACAGGATAGTCTTGTCTCTAAAAAAAAATTAGATAAATTAGAAAATATTAATGTTTCAGATATAGTTTTTATTAAAAAAAAATAAACATATTGTGATATAATAAACGAATCAGGAGGTGTATTATGGTTGACGTAATACTAATATTGATGGCTGTACTCATCGTTAACGATATGATGAGCTGATTAAATCTAAATGACAGCCTAATCAATCAAAATTTAGGCTGTCATTTTAAAATAAATATTTATCGCCTAGATAAAACAAAAAACCTAATGCTATACCATATAAAATATAACGCATATTAAACCCGTCTTATACTTGTTACCTTCAAATTAGCAGTTCTTTGGATTCTATCAATCGTTTTCTTTGTATTCATAATCACAACTTTTTTCTTTGGGCCATAAGCATGTATTAACTTGCTTTTTGATAATGCTATAGCCACATGCCCTTTCCAAAAAATTAAATCATTTTTTTTAATATTTTTAAGTTTAATTCTTTTTTTGAAAAATCTTTCCTGATCTTTTGAGTCTCTTGGGCAATATTTATTATTTTGATTTAAACAAACTTGTACTAATGCAGAACAATCAATACCTTTATAGCTTTTTCCACCCCATAAATATTTTATATTTTTAAAAATCACGAGATCTTTAAAAAAATTTTTATTTTTAGATGATATTTTTTTTATATCAGAGTTTTTTATCCAATATTTTCCAAATTTTCCAAATTTTCCTACTTTTCTTATTATTCTTAGTCTTGAGTCATAAGGAAGGAATTTATTTAATTTCCCCTTTATGTTTGGTTTGCTAAAAATTTTAGCCTTTAAAACTGAAACTTTAAAGTTAGATTTAATTGAATTTAAAAATTTTCTATTTTTAATAAAACCAGTGTAGCCGTCCCTTTCATTTTTTATCTTTCTCCATTTATTTATCCTATTTAAAACTTTAAAATTTTCACCATAAAGTAATTGTGTATCTATTTTAGATTTAAAACTCTTTTTTTTATAAAGATTAATTATAGGTTGATTGTTTACGTAACTATTTTTCACTTAGTTTAATGTCATTTTTTATAATATACAGAAAGACTAAGGAAGGAATTACCATTACAGCTGTTATGACAAAGAATATTCCCCAGTCCCCATTTAACCAGTCCACCATTGCTCCCGATGATGCTGCCAATGTAGTTCGTCCGGCCGTACCTATCGAAGCTAATAGTGCATACTGAGTTGCGGTATACGTTCTATCTACCAGCATTGAAATGAATGCTACGAATGCAACCGTTGCAAATGCTGCAGCCATATCATCAAAAATGACTGCAACTGCAAATAACCATTCAGATTTTCCCGACCAGGCAAGTAGGGAGAACAGAATATTTGTTAAGGCCATTAATATCCCAGATACAAACATTGCCTTAATTACACCAGATCTTATGGCAAATAGACCACCTAAAAGTGTAAATACTACTGTAGTAATCCAACCTAAACCTTTTGAATAAATTGCAATATCTGTTTTAGAGAAACCTATTTCTTTGTAAAAAATTATGGACATACGTCCTAGAAATGCTTCTCCAATTTTAAAAAGAAAAATAAAACAAAGAATACCTAATGCGATTTTAAACCCATTTTTTTTAAAAAAACTTACAATAGGACCAGCAACTGTGCCGCTCATCCAAGCAATAACTTTTGTAAGAAAATTAAAGCCACCTAACTTTTTTTGTATAACTCTATCTGTTTTACTTTGTTCTTTGTATCTTTCTTGGGCTTGTTTTTCATGAACAAACATTAAAGCAATATTGCAGGCAATAACAATTATTCCAAGAATTAAAAAAGTAATTTGCCAGTAATTTTCAAATCCTAATTCCTGAAAGTATTCTGCAGAATTTAATGCAACCACCCCGCCAAGTTTGTATCCAGTCCACCAACCGACCACAGCAATAGCTGCTCCTGCTTGCATAGATTTACCCTCGTTTTTTCCAATTTGCTCAATTCTTAAGGCATCTACAGTTATATCTTGAGTAGCAGATGCTACTGCAATAACCAAACCAATTGTTATGACTAAAGCTAAATTTTTAGTAGGGTCTACAAAATTCCAAAAAATTAAACTTAGAAGAATAATTAATTGCATTATAATTATCCAACTACGCCGGTGTCCAACTTTGTTAGTTAACAATGGTATACGAATTCGGTCAATTAATGGTGCCCACAAATAATTAAAAGCGTAAACAGCAAATATTAATCCAGCCCATCCAATTGTACTTCTACTTAATCCCTCTTCTTTTAACCAAAGGCTTAAACTACTTCCTATTATTACCCATGGAAAACCACTTATTACACCTAGCAAAAGAATACGAAGCATTCTCCTATCAGCGTAAACTTTTAGGGATTCCTTGAATGACTGTTTTTGATAAATTTTCATTTACTTATTATAGATTAATTTATGCTCTCCAGAAAGATGGTAAAAATAACACTAAGACGGCAAAAATTTCTAGTCTGCCAAGCAACATTGCAAAAGATAAAATCCATTTTGAAATTTCGGATACTTGACTAAAATTTCCGTTTGGCCCTATCATTTCACCTAGTCCTGGTCCCACATTAGATATTGCTGTTGCAGCACCTGAAATAGCTGATAAAAAATCTAAACCTGTTAATGATAACAATATAGCTACAATAAAAAAAATAAGTAAGTATGAAAAAATGAAAATTAATACTGAATTTACAAAACCTTCTTGAATTTTTTGCTTATTATAATTGACTAAATAAATACTATTTGGATATATTAATTTTTTTATTTGTGTTTTTAAGAATAAAAAAAGTATTTGTAACCTAAATATTTTAATCCCACATGTTGTTGAACCGGCGCAACCACCTACAAACATCAAGAAAAGGAAAAAAATCAATGGAAACTTTCCCCATAATCCAAAATCATCAGTAACATATCCGGTGCCGGACAAAATTGATAGTACGTTAAATGATGAGATTCTTAAATTATCTAAAAAAGATAATTCTTTGTTAGAAATGAATAAATATAAAAACATTATTAGTATAGATATAACTAGTAAATAAATAAAACCTTTAACCTGAACATCTTGTAGAAAAATTTTTTTATTCCCTTTCAAAAACTTTAAGTATGCAATAAATGGAATGCTACCAAGAATTATGAATATTGTTGCGGTAATTTCAATTCTGGGATTATTAAAATAACCAATTGATTCATTGTGAGTAGAAAAGCCGCCAGTTGCTAAAGTAGTAAAAGAGTGAGCAATACTATCGAATATATTCATACCTTGAAACCAATAAACAAAAGCGCATCCAATTGTAAGAAATGTATAAATTGAAATGATCAAAACAGATATTTCAACTGTCTTTGGTAATATTTTTTCTGTGCCTGATGTATCCAATTGAAAAAGTTGCATACCTCCAACTTTTAAAAGAGGAAGAACTGTTGTTGCCATTACAATTATTCCTATACCACCGAGCCATTGCATAATTGCTCTCCAAATAAGTATACTTTTAGGTGTAGTATCTAGATCAAGAAGAACAGTTGACCCCGTAGTTGTTATTCCTGACATACTTTCAAAAAAAGCATCACTTAAAGAAAGATCTAGATTTGACAAAATAAAAGGTAAACTTCCAAAAGTCGCAATACTGATCCAAGCTAGAGATGAAAATAAAAATGCCTGACGAAGATTTAATTGTTTTTCTTTTGTCAAGCTTGCTAAAGCAGTTAGAGTACCAATAATGATAGTTATAATTGAAGATGATAAAAAACTACTATTATTTTCATTGTATATTACTTGAATGGCGTATGGAGCCATCATAAAGATACCAAGTATGATTAAAAGAATACCAATTATAAAAAAAACAGTTTTATTTGATGCCATAAAATCTGGACAATATTTAAATAGCAATAAAATTCAACTTATTATAAACCTAGGTAATGCTCGAGTCTGAACTAATAAAGTCTACTTCTTCATGGCCATTTGCTGAAATCCGAAAGCTTTTAAAGGAAAGAAACAAAATAATAAAGAAAAAAAACAAAATAACATTTCAAACAGGTTATGGGCCCAGTGGTTTACCTCATATTGGAACTTTTGGAGAAGTTTCACGAACATCTATGATGATTAACGCTTTAAATCATATTCAGAAAATAGACACCGAGTTAATAACCTTTTCAGATGATATGGACGGTTTAAGGAAAGTTCCAGAAAATATTCCAAATGATAAAGTGTTGTTTGAGAATATTGGAAAACCACTTAGCAATATTCCAGACCCTTTTAAAAAGTTTAGTAGTTTTGGCGAACATAATAACAAAATGTTAATTGAGTTTTTGAAAAAATTTAAATTTAATTTTATTTTTAAAAGTTCTACTGAAAACTATAAAAATGGAAATTTTAATAACTCACTCATAAGAGTTTTAGAAAAATTTGACGATATAATGAATATTATTTTACCTACGTTGAGGAGTGAAAGAAGAAAAACTTACTGTCCATTTCTTCCAATTTGTTCTGAAACAGGGAAGGTTCTAGAAATTCCAGTAATTGAGATCGACAAAAAGAATAATACATTAGTTTTTGATAATAATGGAAAAAAAATTAAAACAGAAATATTAAATGGCAAATGCAAATTACAATGGAAAGTAGATTGGGCAATGAGATGGTTTACATTTGATGTTGATTTTGAGATGTATGGAAAAGATTTAATAGAGAGTGCTATTTTATCAAGTAAAATATGTGAAGCCATGGGTAAACAAGCTCCAAATGGATTCGCATATGAATTATTTCTAGATGAGAAAGGAGAAAAGATTTCTAAATCAAAAGGAAACGGAATAACTATTGAGCAATGGTTGAGATATGCTTCTCCTGAAAGTTTATCGCTTTATATGTTTCAAAATCCGAAAAGGGCAAAAAAACTTTTCCCAGATGTAGTACCTAAGGCTGTTGATGAATATCTGAATTTAATAGATAAATATCCAAATCAAAAAATTAATGAAAAAATTTTAAATCCTGTATGGCACATACACAAAGGATCACCACCGAAAGAAAAAATAGTTATGCCTTTTTCAATGTTATTAAATATTGTTGGATCAAGTAATGCAAAGACCAAGGATGTTTTGTGGAAATTTATAAAAAAATTTCATAGTGAGTTAGATCCAAAAATGAACAAAATTCTAGACGAACTTACAAATTACGCAATAAATTATTTTGAAGATCAAGTTGAGCCAAAAAAAAATTTAAGAAACCGAATGACATTGAAACAAAAGCTTTAAAAAATTTAATTAATATTTTAAAGCAGGTGAAACAAAATACACCAGCAGAAGAAATACAAACCAAGATTTATACAGCTGGAAAAGAAAATGGATATAGCAAAAACTTAAGGGATTGGTTTAAATTAATTTATCAAGTTTGTTTTGGCGAAGACAATGGCCCTAGAATGGGTTTTTTTATTAGCTTTTTTGGCGTCAAAGAGACAATTGATTTAATGGAAAAAAAGTTGAAAATATAGCTTTAATGTTTTCTTTTATAAGACCCTTTATATTTAATTTGGATCCAGAAAAAGCGCATGATTTAGCAATAAAATCGCTGAAATATAATATCCTACCAAGTAATTTTTTTTCAGTAAATAATGAGAAAATTTTAAGCACTACACTTTTCGGAAAAGAAATAAGCAATCCTATTGGTCTTGCAGCTGGTTTTGATAAAAGTGCTGAGGTTTATAATGAAATATTTAAAATAGGTTTTGGATTTGTTGAGGTTGGAACTGTAACACCAAAAAAACAGTATGGTAATGACAAACCTAGAGTCTTCAGACTTGAAAAAGATTTAGCATTAATTAATAGGTTGGGATTTAATAATGATGGATCTGAAACAGTTAAAAAAAGAATTGAAACAAATATACCATCAGGTCTTCTTGGAATAAATATTGGTCCAAATAAGGATACTGAAAATATGACTGATGATTTTTTAAAATGCGCAGAAATTTTTTTTCCTATTGGTGATTATATTACAGTAAATATTTCTTCACCTAACACCGAAGGTTTAAGAAACTTTCACGAAGAAGAAGTTCTGAAAAAATTACTTTCAAAAATTAATGATATTAGGGAAAAAAGTAATTATAACAAATTTTTTCTATTAAAAGTTTCACCGGATTTAGAAAAAACACAAATAAAAGGTATAATCAATTTAATTCTAGAATATAAAATTGATGGAGTTATTTTAACAAATACCACAAATAAAAATAGGGAAAATTTAGTGGACTCAAATAGTAAAGAGAAAGGAGGATTATCAGGAAAACCTATTAAAGATATATCTACTGAATACGTAAAAATATTCTATAATGAGCTAAAAGGAAAAATACCTATTATTGGCGTGGGGGGAGTAGACTCTGGACAGTCAGCATTTGAAAAAATTGCCGCAGGAGCGTCTGCTGTACAACTTTATACTGGCCTAATTTACAAAGGCCCTAACATTGTAAAAGAAATTAAAAAAGAACTAATTGAAATTTTAAAAGACAAGGGTTTTAAAAACATCAACGAAGCAGTAGGATCTGCTTCAAATTAATTATTTAAAGAAATTATATTTTTTCTTATCTATATCAAATTTTATGTAGTGTACTAATTCTCTGGCATAAGAAAAAGTTATTCCAACTAGAACCACACTTATTATTGATATGAAGCCGTAAACTACAGGATTATTTGTAGAAAGTGATAAAATTACCTCAGATAATTTATTATCTATTGACCCAGTGTTATTTGTAATAAACAGACTTGATCCTTTTTCAAGAACGAAAGTTTCTATACCCATAATAACACCCACAGCTAATAATAAAATTGCTAATAAAGTTTTATATTCTGATGCGTTTAATTTTTGTGAAACTTTTAAACCAATATGTAAACCAATGATTGAACCAGTTAGCAAAACGAAAACTAGTATAAAATCTATTGTCTGAAATTTAAGAGCATGTACAATTACTACTAATCCTGTAATAAAAATAGTGACAAAAAGAGAAGTTCCGGGAACTAATTTTGTTGGCATTCCTATAATATAAATCATTGCTGGAACCATTAAAAAAGCACCACCAACACCCATTATCGAAGCAAATATACCAACAATAAATCCTAACATAATAGGAACAATTGCACTTTCGTAAAGTCTAGATTTATGAAATTTCATTCTAAAAGGTAGACCATGTATCCAATAGTGATCGTGGACTTTTCGTTTAACTATAATTTTTTTCTTAAGGTTAGATAATTCTTTGTAACTTTTTGCGAACATCAAGGTTCCAACAACAACCAGTGTATAAATGTATGCTAGGGTTATGCTAACATTTATTACCCCCTTTTCTTTAAGGTAAGCAAAAATTAACATTCCAACACCAGTACCAATTATTCCTCCAGCAACAATTGTTATTCCCATTTTGTAATCTAGAGTTTTTCTAAACCAGTGATGGAGAGCACCAGATACGGAAGTTCCTAATATATTATTTGCCTCATTCGCAACCGCATATGTCGGAGGGATCCCAAGAAAAATTAATACAGGAGTCATTAAGAAACCTCCACCTATTCCAAATAATCCAGACACAAATCCAACAATAAAACTGAGCAGTAAAATAACTGAAATACTTACCTGAACTTGAGCTACTGGAAGGAAAAAATCCATAAAGTTTAGTATTCTTAAGATTAAACATTGTCAATAGACATATATTTGCTTGATTAAATATCGGTGTCCAATTATATACCTATTAAATAAATTATGACTAATAAATGTGAACTTACAGGCAAAAGACCTCTTAAAGGCCATAACGTTAGTCACGCTAACAATAAAACAAAAAGAAAATTTAACCCTAGCATCAAAAAAATAAAATTTAAAAGTGATATTTTAAAAAAAAATATTACACTAAAAGTATCAAATGCAGCACTTAGAACAGTAGATTATAAAGGTGGTATTGATAAGTTTCTTACGACAGCAAAAGTTTATAAACTTTCAAAAAAAGCCAAGAAATACAAAAGTAAAATAATATCTAAAGAAGCCTAGATTTTATGCAGATCTCTAAACTTTTAGTTGGATTAGGTATTTCTATGGCAAGCTTGGTTGCCATATCAAATTTTTTAGTACAGTACCCAGTTAAATATTTTGGTATGGAAAATATTTTAACCTATGCAGCCTTCACATATCCAATAACTTTTTTAATTACTGATCTGGCAAATAGAAAATATGGTAAATTAATTGCTAGAAAAGTAGTTTATTTAGGTTTTCTTACAGGTGTATTGCTCACATTATTTTTTTCAACCAATTTTGATGATTTCATATCTATCAGAATTGCCTTTGGATCTGGAACAGCTTTTTTAATTGCACAGTTACTTGATGTTAAGGTTTTTGACGTTTTAAGGAAAAAGTCATGGTATATAGCGCCAATCACATCATCTTTAATTGGCTCCATAGTGGATACGTTTTTATTTTTCTTTATTTCTTTTTATGATACCGGAGTGCCTTGGGTTTCTTTAGCTATGGGAGATTTTTTTGTAAAATTAATAATCTCTTCACTAATGTTAGTTCCATTTAGATTGTTATTAAGCAAGACTGTTCCAGATGATAAAAAATTATCTGTTAAGTTATATTAGTGGAGAATTTTTTTGCTTGAAAAAAGATCAGTAAGTTGATTTATCATTACATCACCTAGATCATGTACATCAGTGATTTTTACGGCTCTACTGTAATACCGTGTAACATCGTGGCCTATTCCAATAGCTAACAATTCAACGTTTGAAAATTTTTCAATTGAATTAACAGTATTTTTTAAATCTATTTCAAGGTAATCATTAGCATTTGTTGATAAAGTAGAGTCGTCCACAGGTGCTCCATCGGAAATAACCATCAAAATTTTTCTTTCCTCTTTCCTCTTTTTCATTTTGTTAAAGGTCCACCTCAGAGCTTCTCCATCAATATTTTCTTTTAACAATCCTTCTTTAAGCATTAGACCAATATTATTTTTTGATTGACGCCAGGGTGTGTCTGCTGACTTATAAATTATATGTCTTAAGTCATTCAGTCTTCCAGGAAATTTTGGTTTTTCATTACTTATCCATTTTTCTCTGCTCGAACCACCTTTCCAATGTTTGGTTGTAAAACCCAACACTTCAACTTTAACTGAGCATCGTTCTAAAGTTCTTGCTAAAATATCTGCACAAACCGCTGCAACTGAAATTGGTTTTCCCCTCATGGAACCTGAATTATCTATTAGAATTGTAACAAGAGTATCTTTAAAATCTGTTTCTTTTTCTTTTTTAAAAGATAATGAATTAAGTGGGTCGATAATTAATCTTGTCAGCTTTGAGGAGTCCAACAATCCTTCTTCTAAATCAAAATTCCAAGATCTGTTTTGTTTTGCCAGAAGTTTTCTTTGTAACTTGTTTGCCAATTTAGATACAAAAGTTTTTAATTGTAAAAGCTGCTGATCTAAAGTTGTACGCAATCTATCTAATTCTTCTTTAGTTTCTAGCTTTTCAGCTTTTATAACCTCATCAAAGTCTTCAGTATATATTCTATATTTTTTTCCATTTTGAGAAAATATTGTTTTTGGTCTAACATTTGTTTTTTCCCCACTTTCCTCAATTTCTTCAATACTTTTTTCATCTTCACCTGATAATTCTTTCGTATCAGGAGGTCGTGTATCTATTGAAAGTTCTTGTTCATTCTCTTTCTCAGCCTTTTGTCCATTAGCTTCATCTTTTGACTCTTGGTTTTCTGGTTTCTTTAAGCTTTTATCGCTTTCATTCCTATCTTCTGAAAATTCTTTATCATCAATATTTAATTTTGATATTATCTCCGATATTTTTTGATTAAATTTATTTTGGTCATTTATATTTTCTTTTAAAAAATTCAAATTTTCTTTGAAATTTTTTTCAAAATTAATTTTAGATTTTTTAGTTTCCTTTATATTAAAAAAGAAACTTTTAAGATAACTGTCAAAATATCCTTCAAGTTTATTTTTGTTTAATTTCGACTTTTCTTTTTCTTCTTTATATTGAAAAAAAAGATTTTTTTTTATCCCTGTAAAAAGTTCACTCCCAATTTTCTCATATCTTAATTTTTCTGCAATTTTGTAGAGTTTTTGTGACATCTCACCTTTTGGCTTATGTTTTTCATAAATAACATTATTACTGTATTTTAATCTTAAAGCTTCAGAATCTGCTATTGCTCTGTAAAATGAATAATCATTAATATCATCTAACTTACTCAATTCTGGTAAATTTATTACTTTATCGTTTGTTGAAGTTGAAGGCTGTTTTCCAAATTTTACTTCACAATTTTTTTTTCTTGAAATAGATTTTATTGTTGAAGTTAATGCATTTTTAAAAACCTCTAAATGGTTTTCTTTTTTTTGCATATTATGTAATTTTTACATTAACAGAAGATTCTGGTAGATCTTCACCAAAACATCTTTGGTAATATTCAGCGACAACCTTCCTCTCGATTTCGTCACATTTATTTAAAAATGTTACCCTGAACGCATAACCGGTATCTTTAAAAATTTCTGAGTTTTCTGCCCAGTGTAAAACTGTTCTTGGGCTCATTACAGTCGATATATCTCCATTAATAAATCCATTCCTGGTAAGTTCTGCAACTTTGATCATTTTGAGAACCTTTTCTTTGCCTTTAGAATTATTCAAACTTTTATTTTTTGCGATTATTATTTCTAATTCTTTTTCTGTCTTCAGATAATTTAATGTAGTAACAATATTCCATCTGTCCATTTGACCCTGGTTAATTTGCTGAGTTCCATGATAAAGACCAGTAGTATCTCCTAGACCTACAGTGTTTGTTGTCGCGAACATTCTAAAAAACTTATTTTGATTTATAACTTTATTTTTATCTAAAAGTGTAAGCTTACCCTCACTTTCTAAAATTCTTTGAATTACAAACATTACATCAGGTCTGCCTGCATCGTATTCATCAAAAACTAAAGCAACTGGATTTTGAACAGACCAAGGAAGAACACCTTCTTTAAACTCCGTCACTTGTTTCCCATCCTTAATCACAATTGCATCTTTTCCAATTAAATCTATTCTACTTATGTGGCTATCTAGGTTTACTCTTACACAAGGCCAATTTAGTCTAGAAGCAACTTGTTCAATGTGAGTTGATTTCCCTGTTCCGTGATATCCTTGAATCAAAACTCTTTTATTAAAAGCAAAACCCGATAAAATTGCTAAAGTGGTGTCCCTATCGAACTTGTAGCCTTCATCTAACTCAGGAACATATGGGTTTTTTTCAGAAAAACTGTCGACTTCCATATCAGTGTCAATCCCGAATGTCTGTCTTACAGAAATTTTAATATCTGGTTTTTTATTTTCTAGGTTCATTTGCTCATTCTCATTTTCAGCTGGCTATATGCTAAAGTTATTTTTTTTAAAATATCTTCATATTTTTTACTTCCACGGTTTTTATCAGGATGGTATTTCTTTACAAGTATTTTAAATTTTTTTTGAATATCAGACCAATTTGTATCACTTTTAAGGCCCAAAACTTTTAAAGCATCAATATCTTTATCTGTTAATTTTGATTTTTTAAAATTTGTACTGTCTGACTCTTTGAATATACCAGTATTATCTTCTAATGCATTAAGCCACAATATTCTGAAAAAATTTTCAGAAGAACCAAAGCTTTTCGTGGGTTTATGCCAGGTTAAATCTGACTTAACAAAATTTTCTATTTCTCTATCACTCATATCAGAAAAGTAATTCCAGCTCTTATTAAATTCTTTAATATGTTCTAAACATAATAATCTAAATTTCTTACTATTGTCTTTTTCAACAGGAGCTCTGTAAAGTCCAATTTTATTACACTTGTTCCAATCGCAAATATTTTTCATAATAGATCATTATATAGTACAATATAAGTTTATGAAAAGTTTAATAGAAGTGGTTAAGGAAAAAATCACAAATAACATTAGTGATGGAAAACTAGAAGTGGTTGACAATACTCACCTACACAAACATCACAAATCATTTAATAAAAGCAAGGCACATTTAAAAATCATTATAGAGTCTGATACTTTAAGAAGGCTAAGTCCAATTGAGTCTCATAAAAAAATAACTAATATTTTAAAAAATGAGATTAAAAATGATATTCATTCTATAGAAATTAAAATTAAATAATTTTTTTCAAATATTTTTTAATATCGTGCGAACTTATCCTGATATCACCTGGATTTGTAGTTTTACCTAACTTTTTAAGAAGTATAAGACTAATTTTTTCATCATAATTTTTTTTATCTACTTTCATAAAATTAACAATGCTATTTATATTTTTTTTATTTAAGAAGTGAGTAAATTTTTTAAGTAATTTATTATTTAAATAAAGATTTTCAATTTTATTTAAAGTTTTTTTTGTACATAACTTCTTAATAAATGACAATCTTGTTGCTAATATCATTCCTATTAGAACTGCTTCACCATGATTTATTTTGCTCGAGTACTTATTAGCTCCCTCAATACCATGTGCGAAAGTATGTCCATAATTTAAAATCATCCTTTTATTATTCTCTTTCTCATCCTTATTTACATAAAATAATTTTATTTGGCAGCTTTTGGTTATTATATTCCTTAATATATCAAAATTAAATTTATTCAAAATTTTGTCAGAATTTTTATTTAGTTTCTCAAAAAATTTATTATCTTTTATTATTGCGTGCTTTAAAATTTCAGCAAAACCACACACTAGATTTCTTTTTGATAAACTTTTTAATAAACCAATTTCACTAATAACAAGTTTTGGTTGATAAAATGTACCAATTAAATTTTTTCCTCTCGTTGAATTAACAGCAGTTTTTCCACCAATTGATGAATCTACTTGAGCAAGTAGGGTTGATGGGACATTAATAAAATTAATACCTCTTTTATAAATACTTGCTACAAAACTTCCAAAATCTCCAATAATTCCCCCACCTACAGCAATTAAAGTATCACTTCTACTAAGATTTTCTTTTATTAAATTTTCTAACAAACTATTAGCTTTTTTAAAGGATTTTAAATTCTCATTAGGTAAAAAATTATAAACAAATATTTTATATCCTTTTAATTTTTTTTTTATTTGGTTTTTAAAATTGTAAGGAATATTTTTATCAATAACCAAAGCAATTTTTTTAGTTTTAGGACATAATTTTTTTATCTCTTTACCTAATAAACCTATTACACCATTTCCAATTATGATTTTGTATCCCGTGTGCTTATTTTTCACATTAATTTTAGATATTTTCATAAATCTTTAAAATTTCCTCTATTACCTTATCTTTTACTTTAGAATTACAATCTATTCTAAAGTCAGACAAAGAGTAGATTTTTTTTCTAGCCTCGTAAAGTCTTACAATTTCATGTTCAGTTGTATTATAATTTAATAAGGGCCTTTTCATGTTAACCTTTATTCTTTGACAAATAGTTTTTGCATCCAAATCTAACCAAAAAGAAACGCAGTTTTTACTTGATGCGTCTCTGATATTTTTGTTTATAAAAGCCCCACCTCCTAAAGCTATTACAAAGTTTTTTTTACTTATAAAATCTATAGTTTCTTTTTCTTCAACTGTTCGAAAATATTCTTCACCCTTTTTTTTAAATATTTCAGCTATTGATAAGGAGAGCTTTTTTTCAATTACCATGTCTATGTCACCAAAATTCATGTTAAGTTTTTTGGATAAATCTTTGCCTATTGAAGATTTACCAACACCCATCATTCCAGTTAATATTAGGTTTTTTTTCAATTTATACCCAAATTTTAATTTGATTTATCACAAATTTGTCTTAATTTCCGAGTTTAAATATATTTTAACA
>MDSV01213466.1_pt1 | contig 15991 bp, 10 predicted proteins | sample 810851 | NCBI WGS metagenome assembly MDSV01 (sample SAMN05326640, study PRJNA326480) | marine metagenome | isolation source: seawater | place: Atlantic Ocean: North East | collected 2012 | reverse complement strand
CGGCCGCGGGAAATCGGTGGAGCTGGAGGACATAAAGTTCCACCAGTGCGTGCGTTTGGCGCGCTTCGAGACGGACCGCACCATCTCGTTCATCCCCCCGGACGGGACGTTCGACCTGATGAACTACCGCATCACCACGCCGACCAAGCCGTTGCTCTGGGTGGAGGCGAGGGTTGAGCGACCCAGCCGATCGCGCGTGGAGTACCACGTGCGGCTCAAAACGCAGTTCAAGGCGCGCCTGAACGCAACGGGCGTGGAGATCAAGCTGCCCGTGCCCGCGGACGCCGTGAGCCCGGAGGTCAAGGCGGCACTCGGCGCGGTGACGTACGCGCCGGAGCAGGAGGCGATGCTGTGGAAGATCAAAACCGTCCCTGGCGGGAAGGAGGTGCTGATGCGCGCAAAGTTCAACTTGCCCTCCGTCGCCGCCGACGACGAGGGCGCGGCGCGGCGGCCGCCCATCACCGTGAAGTACGAGATCCCGTACTACACCGTTTCCGGCGTGCAGGTGCGGTACCTTAAGGTGATTGAGAAGAGCGGGTACCAGGCGCTGCCGTGGGTGCGGTACATCACGCGCTCGGGGAACTACGAATTCCGGCTCGACCACGGGGACGCGGGGAGCGCCAAGCGATGAGACGGATAGAGCTTTTTAATCGACGAGAAGATTCGGAGCGCCCGTCACAACCGACGCGCAGAGAGTAACTAAACCACCAGTCGTCGGTGTCTCTCATGACTCGCACGTCGTGTCTCGTGGTGTGTGGGTGTCTCTCGTGGAACGAGCGTGCGCTCGTGTCTCAGATGTCTGTCGTTGAGAGAGAACGCGCGACGGAGCGTTAGTTTTCGGGGTCTTCCGCGCCCTCGTCCTCCGCGCCCGCGGGCGCGACGTCGACGATGACTCCGTCGATGCCGTGCACGACGCCGTTGGAGGCCTTGAGATCGGGCGAAACCACCTTGTTGCCCGCGACGAGGAGCTCGCCGTCGACGGTCTTGTCGATCTTGATGGCGCTCTCGCCGTCCAGCGTGGGCACCTCCACGGGCAAGTCCATCGCCAATGCGTCCGCGGCGGTGACCTCGCCGGCAATCACGTGACGGCGAAGGATATCCCCGAGTTCGGGGTCCGCGAGCAGTTTCTTGGGCGTGTAGTCGGAGTCCTTGAAGAACTTCTTGAACGCTTCGTTGTTCGGGGCGAACACGGTGAACGGGCCGGCGCCCTTCAGGTCGGAGGCCACCACGCCCTGCTCGGCCGCCTCCACCGCGGCCAAGAGGGTGGCGAACTCGAGGTCGTTCTCGCTCAGCACGGCAGCGACCGTCGCCATAGGTTTTTCCTCGTCCGCGGAGGCGGCGGCGTCCGTTGCGGCGGGGTCCGCCGCCGGGTCGGTGGGCTGGATGATGTTGGCGGGGTTCTCTGGCATCTGCTCGGCGGTGACGCCGGAGAAGGCGCACGCGACGAGCGCGGCGGCGAGGAGGAGAGGGCGGACGAAGCGGGGCATGGTTCCTGTCTAGGGGTAGAGGGAGGGGGTGTCGGGAAGCGACGAGTGCGTGGAAAAGTGGCGGCGTGGAGTCGCGACGACCAACCAAAAGGGCGTGTGCCGGGGCGGAGATGCGGCGACACGTCATACGGGATGCACCGAGAGCGATATCGGCATAGCATCAGCGTCGGGTGTCCCGAGAAACGATAAGAAGGCCGCGTTACACTATCCGGGTATATTTTTGACGCGCGTTTGCCTCGTGAGACGAAAACCAGGCCGAACCTCGAGACGGAGAAGGCGCGTTTTGTGGTCGCCCGCGAACGCCTCACTGTCTGTATCCTGACGTATTCTTACAAGCGCCGTCGACTCGACGGCTACCCCAGCCTCGCCTCCAGCGCCGCGATCTTCCCCTCCACCGCGCTCTGCATGCGCGCCATCGCGGCGAGGATCTGCGTCGCGCTCGCGTCCCCCGTCCCCGCCCCCGCCCCCGTCCCCGTCCCCGGCGCCCGCCTCGCGTCCCGGCCCGCGATGGCCGCGCGGAACGCCCCCCCCAGGTCCGCCGGAAGCCTCGGCTTGTCCGCGCGCCCCCCGTCCGACAGCGACACGGCGAACTGGAAGATGTGGTCCAAGCGCCGCTTGACGGCCACGTCCTCGAGGGACGCGTCCTCGTGCAGCGTCTCGGGAACCTCCGGCGAGCGCCTGTGCCCCCTGAGCACTTGCCTCCAGGCGTGCTCCACCGCCACCATCGCGTCCTTCATCATCCCGCGGCACCCCGCGACCCGCAGGCGCGTCTGCATCACCGGGAACGCCGAGGCGATCTCGTCGATTTCCCTCCCTTCAAGCGCGAACACGTCGCAGTACGTCATGGCGCGTGCGGTGAACGCCGTGGGCGCCTCGCCGCCGTTCAGAACCTCCTCGCCGAACGTCTTCCCCGAGGTGAACACGCGCCCCTTCCCGCCCACCACGCCGCGCTCCACGATGTACAGGCGCGTGGACAGCGCGCCCGCGCGCACGATTTCCTCGCCCTGCGGGAACGTCATGCTCTTGAGCTTGAGCGCGACGTCCACCACGAACAGGTCCGGCGCGCCGCGGAAAAACGGCACGTTGTTGATCCACTTCCCGCACTGCCTCATGGCGACTTCGCCGCGCAGGCTGGGCGACATGCGCTCGAGCATGGTGTGCCACTCAACCATGTTCGTGGACGTGTGCTTGTACCTGAAGTAGTCCCGCAGGCGCATCTGCAGCGCCTCCCCCAGCCGCAGCTCGCGCGACATCGCGTTGAGCGTGTCCATCAGGTCGTGGTGCTCGGCGCTCTTCTTGTCCATGCTGGCGACGATGCCGCACACCGAGCCGACGACGTAGGCGAAGACGGACGTGCCGATGAGCATGGCGAAGATGATGTAGAAGCGCTCGCCGGTGGTGGTGGGCACGATGTCGCCGTAGCCGATGGTGGACATCGTCACGATCGCCCAGTACAGCGCGCTGACGTACATGTCGTAAGGGCCGAGCTCGAGGCACGCCAGGAACTCGGCGCGGGTTTCGCTCCCCACGTGGCACTCGCCGTACTGCTCCGCCTCGAAGAAGCTCGCGTAGTAGAACCCCACCCAGTCGTCCTTGCTCCCGTTCGTGCGCGCCACGAGCTGCCACATGCACGCCAGCCAGTGCGCGATCATGAGCGTCCCGGTGACGAACTTGCACAGCGTCAGCACGTTGTAGTCGATGGCGACGGAGTCCTCCAACCGCTTCAGGATGCGCCCCGAGCGCAGGATCCGCAGCAGCTTGAACAGCCGGAGCAGCCTGAGCAGCTTGAGCGCCTTGAGCCCCCCCATCTCCATCTCGTGGTACGGGATGATCGAAAGCAGGTCCACCACGAAGAAGCCCCGCAGGTACCGCCGCGCGATGCGCCGCCGGTCCGTGACGTACAGCCCGACACTCGCGCCCTCGTCCGCGTACATCAAGTTGAAGTTGAACAGCAGGTCGACGAAGAACGTGATGTCGACGAGCAGGTTTATCAGGTAAATTGGGAACGTCGCCGCGTCCGCGGTCATGCGCGCGCTGCTCCTCGTGTCCAGGAACGCCACCTCGTACGGCGTGGCCGTGGCGGTGTACACCAGCGCGACTGCGATCAGCACGTCCCATCGTCGCATCATCCGCGACCGAGGGTCGAGCAAATACGGCGACAACTCGTACTTGCTCAAGATCGAGTCGAGCTTCTTCTCGCCCTCCTCAAACTCGCGGCGCTCGCGGTCGTCCGCAAAATGCACCTCGCCGTCGCTATCGCTGTCCTCCCACGCCCCCGGGGGAGGGGGAGGGGGACGCGCCTGCGCGTGAAAGAAGACGAAGAGGAAGGTCAGACGGCGGGGGCGTCGAGGGTGGCGCGGGCGTGAGACGAAATCCTCCAAGCGCGTCTGACGAACGCCAATCGCGGTCGCATCGCGCGACGGGAGCGGGAGGTCGCGACGGTTCCCCCGCGGTCTCCGAGCGGAGAACACGATGGCGTGATGCCTCAGCACCGCGGACGCCGCGCGCAGTGGCCGCAGACGCAGCGGAGGCGCGCTCAGCGGCGGTACCCCGGGACGCTTTCGCTGCCGGGAAAATGTGATGTGCCGAAGACGCTCGAGTCAACATCGGCGCCGGCCTCTTCGGAGACGGGGACGTACCGGCTCCACCTTCGCCATCGCGACCCGGGATCGACGCTATCGATCAGTGCGGAACCGCTTCAGGACACGCGCGCCCCTCGCTCGGCGCGCGACGCTCGACGCGCCGTGCAGTGCGCGTCTCCGGCGTTCTCGCCCGAGCGCGGTTTCTCGCTGCGGCCGTTGGCGTTCTTTCGTCGCTTTTGCAGTTTTGCTGGCGCGCTCGCCAAACCGTGTCTGGTTTCAAAAACGCACTTTTACCTTTGAACGCGTTTTCGTCGGCCAGCGCGAAACCGACCCGCGGTCAAACGCGAAACTCCCGCTTGGTCGAGGGGCGCGAAACTGAACGAACGCGCGAGATTTGTTGGGGGTAGACAGGCGGGAACCCCGCGCGCGGCACACGAGGCGCGCGCGGCACGCACGCGACCGCCTGTCTTGTTCGTCTCCATCACCGGGACGTTTTCGGGATCGTCCGGCGAAAGGTACGTCCCGTCACTACCGATGCTACCGATCGAACCGCCGATCCCTGTCCGTCGGCTGCCCTCCCTCGCACCGGTGTGCCAGCGGGGAAATTGATCCCGTCTCCCGCCGGTCGCGGCGGGATCGCGTCACGGATCCGGCGGGGGGCGCGCCGCGACGCTCCGCGCACGTCGCGCTCGTCCGGCGGCGTGATCTTTTCCGGCCGGCCGAGGATGCGCACCGGGACGCCCTCGCGTGTTCGCCTCTGCGCGCTTTCCCCGCCACGTCCCGCACACCCTGACCAATCTTGTTCTCCTGCGTCAACAGAGAGTTTCTCGTGTTCGGCTTGGCGCGGCGAACGTTTTTGAACGATGGCGGGCAAGCAGAAGATCTCGTACTTCTACGACCCCGATGTGGGCAACTTCTACTACGGCCAGGGGCATCCCATGAAGCCCCACCGCGTGCGCATGACCCACAACCTCCTGCTCCACTACGGCATCTACAAGGAGATGGAGGTACGACGCACGGTCGATAACCCTGGTTTTCCCGAACCGATTCCCGCGCGCGAGTCGAATCGGAGCCCACATTTTCCCGACTGTCTGCGAGTGGTTCGACCCATTCGGGTTTCAGTTTTTTCACGCTCTTCGCCTTCCGGGAAGGCGCGTCGGGCTGGGTTCGCGCGAATGAATTTGCGCGACCGCCGTGAGCCACGAGACTGACGAGATTTCGTGCCTTTCCCACCACTCCGCTCCGGCTGGTGCGCAGCTTTTCCGCCCCGCTCTGGCGTCTGCGGAGGACATGACGCAGTTCCACAGCGACGAGTACGTGGAGTTTTTGCGGCTGATCACCCCCGATAACCAGCACGAGCACATGCGCCAACTGAAGCGGTTCAACTGCGCGGAGGACTGCCCCGTGTTCGACGGCCTGTTTAACTTCTGCCAGATCTACACCGGCGGCTCCGTGGGCGGTGCTGTGCGTCTGAACCACAAGCAGACGGACACCGTGATCAACTGGGCGGGCGGTTTGCACCACGCGAAGAAGAACGAAGCCTCCGGATTTTGTTACGTTAACGACATCGTGTTGGCCATCCTCGAGCTGCTCAAGGTGCACCAGCGCGTGCTGTACATCGACATCGACATCCACCACGGCGACGGCGTCGAGGAGGCGTTCTACACCACCGACCGCGTGATGACGGTGTCCTTCCACAAGTTCGGCGAGTACTTCCCCGGCACCGGGCACCTGCAGGACGTCGGCCAGCACAAGGGCAAGTATTACTCCGTGAATGTCCCCCTGAAGGACGGCATCGACGACGAGTCGTACAACCTGCTCTTCAAGCCCATCATGGCCAAGGTGATGGAGATGTACGCGCCCGACGCGGTGGTGTTCCAGTCCGGCGCGGACTCCCTGACCGGCGACCGCCTGGGGTGTTTCAACCTGTCCATCCGCGGGCACGCCGAGTGCCTCAAGTACATGACCACCTTCCAGGTGCCGCTGCTCGTGCTGGGCGGCGGCGGGTACACCATCCGCAACGTCGCTCGCTGCTGGACGTACGAGACGGGCTGCCTGCTCGGGCACGAGCTGGAGGACAAGATGCCCGTCAACGACTACTCCGAGTACTTTGGCCCGACGCACGCGCTGCAGATCCAGCCCTCGAACATGGAGAACCAGAACACGCCGGAGTACCTGGAGGGCGTGCGAAACCGCATCCTGGAGAACCTCTCCAAGATCCCGCCCAAGCCCTCGGTGCCGTTCCACGACGTCCCGCCGGACGCCGTCGCGCAGGACTCCATGGAGATCAAGGAGGACCCGGACCAGAAGGGGGGAGGCGCCGAGGCGGAGGCGGCGCGCCGCGCGCACCCCGACGGCGTCGAGCCTGACGAGGGGGACAGGGACGACAAGCCGTCGCGGCACGACGGCGCGGCGGCGGAGGCGGGCGGCGACGCCGGGGCGGCCGAGGAGGAGAAGAAGACCGCGGAGGGCGCGGAGGGCGCCCCCCCGAACGTCGCCGCCGCGGTCAAGGCTGAGGACGAGAAGGCGGAGGAAAAGGCGGAACTGGGCGACGCCGCCGTCGTGGAGGCGCCCGAAGATGCGGGCGCGGACGCCGCCGCCCCGGAGGGCGCCGCGCCCGCGCCCGCCGAGGGCGCCGCGATGGACGTCGACGGCGCTGGCGGGGTGGTCTCCGACCTGCCGCCGCGGTCCCCCGCGGGACCGGGCATCATGGCGAGCGACCACGGCGACGAGCAGTGAGGCGAGCGGTGAGACTCCGCGGCGCGCGACGACGACGAGACGTTTCTTTTCCATCACCTTTTACGTTTCGACGGTGACAAAACAGACTGAAAGACCCGATCGCGTTCAGACCCGGCGACGACGCTCGCCGGTTGTTTCAACCGACGCGCGACGCGGACGAACGCGAACACTCGGCGAGACACCAGGCGAGCGATAACGCCGCGGCACCCCTCTGCTGCGGGGTGCCTTCATCGGACACACACCTCCCCGCGCGGGACACGCGCACGCGCGCGACGGACACGATGTCGGCGCCCGCGTTCGACGCGGCGGTGCGTCGCGTCTCGGCGTCTTCGTCCGGCCGCGGCCTGGGCGCCGCCCACCGCGTCGGCTCCGCGCACCGCGTGGCGCGCGTGAGCCATCGGCAGCACGCGTCGTCGCGGAAGGCTCGCGCGGCGCGCGTCCGCCGGCGCGGCTCGGCGGCCGCGCCCTGCGCCGAGAAGTACGCCGTGAGCACGGAGGACGCCAAGGCCATGTTCGACGCGCGCTTCCCGCCCGGCTCCGTGCCCGTGGCCGTGCGCGAGACCGCGTGCGGGCGCGGGCTCGTCGCGCTGCGGCCCATCGACGAGGGGGACCTGCTGCTGTCCGTCCCGTGGCGGCACACCGTGCACGTGTTCGAGGGCGGCGACGACGACCCCGACGACCTGCGTCTGGCGCTCGAGCTGCTGAGGGTCCTGGACGGCGGCGACGGCGACGACGGACCGGAGGACGAGCGCGTCGCGGTGTGGCGGGCGTACCGCCCGATGTTGCCGTCCAGCACCGGCGCGGCGGCGTTCTGGACCAAACGCAACGTCGACGAGCTGCAGCACGCCGACGCCGTCGAGGAGACGCACGCGTTGCGAGCGCGATTCGAGGCGAGCGCGACGCGACACGCGGACGCGACGCGCAGCAAGACGGATATCCTGTGGGCGCTCTCGCTCGTGCACTCCAGGTCGTTCAGCGTGGCCACGCCGGAAGGCACCGCGCGCGCCTTGGTGCCGTTCGCGGACATGTTCAACCACAAGCCCGAGTCGCCCGCGCAGGCGAGGCGCACGGACGCCGCGTTGCGCGCCGCGCTCGCGCCCGCCCCGACGGGCGCCGCCGCGCGCGCGAACGACGTTCGCGCGCGGAGCGGCGAGCCTTGGTCGGTGACGTTCGACCAAGGCTCGCTGGGCTTCGAAGCCACGGCTTCGTTCGAGATGCGGTCCATCTGGCGACACGACGCCGGCGAGGAGGTGTTCATCACGTACGGCCACGAGACGAGCGCGGAGCTGCTGGCGTCGTACGGCTTCTTCCCCTCGCCCAACGCGGGCGACTTCGTGCGTCTGTACGCGAACGTGCAGGACATCCTGGACGACGACCGGTACTTGTCCCGCGAAGGCAACGCCGCGGGACTCGCGATGGAGCACGAAGCCGTCATGTGGAACGCGCTGGCGGTGGACGCGCCGCTCGCCGTGCGCCCGGGCGGCGTCGCCGCCGCCGCGCACCTGCTCGGGTGCCTGCGGCTCATGCACGCGCGCGGCTCGACGCTCGGCGCGCTGCGCGACGAGGACGTCCCGCACATAGGGCACAGCACGTTCGTGTGGCACGGCGACGCGCCGTGCGGGCTGTGGACGGAGTCGTGCGACGACCTTTCCTTGGGGATTTCGGGGATTGAGGAGGGGATTTCGGGGATCGCGGAGCCGGAGGAGCCGGACGACGCGCGCGAGCGAGAGGCGGTGGACCGCGCAGCGCTCGGCCAAGCCGCCGCGCGGTGCGTGGAGATGCTCGCGGAGTTCCCGACGACGCTCGAGGAGGACGAGGCGACGCTCCGCGCGCTCGGCGGGGGCGTTCGCGACGTGAACGACGGGGACGCGAGCGAGGACACGAGCGCCGAGAGCGCCGAGCAGTACGCCGTCGCGGTGGCCTACCGCGCGACGGTCAAGAGGCTTTTGGGGGAGTTTCTCGAGGAGTGCCTCGCGATGGGCGTGACGCCGAGCGAGTGGTGAATCGCGAGCGAAGAACGGCGCGTCACGACGCGCGCGCGACTGTCTCTACCTCTACCTGCCCGCGACAGCCTGTCCGATCTGGTTCACCGCGGACAGACCCGCGCCCACCACGCCGTACACCGCCATCGCCCTCGGGCCCTGCATGCTCTTGTACAGCGACCCGGCGCCCGCGCCCGCCGCGACGGCGGTGAGCGCCGGGTACTCCTGGTCCGCGTAATGGCCGACGAGCGATTCGATGGCGGCGTAGTACAGACCGATGCACCCCCAGGCGTTCCCCAGCGCCGCGCCCCGCGTGCCTCCCGAGTTGAGCACCCGGTTCAGCAGCAGCCGCCTGCTCTCGGGCATGCCCCCGGCGGGAGTGTTTATCAAGCCCTGATACGCACCCACGCCCCCCCCCGCGAGCGTGCCGCCGAGGTACCCCAACCCCGTGAGGAACGTGAGATTTTCGCTCCAGCTCCTGCGTTTCATCGAGCGCTCCTCGTCGAACAGGAACTCGGGCGAGTCGCTCAGGCTGTACAGCGCCTTGGACATGTTCGGGTCGAACGGGCCCCCGAGCCCGGTGTACGGGTTGTACGGCTGGTTCGCGATGGCGCCGCGCGGCGCGACGCGGCCCAGGTCTCCCGCCATCGCCGCGGGCGTCGCGAATCCGGACGACGCGGGCTCGTCCATCCCGCTGCTCATCGGCGCGTCATCCGACAGCACGTTCACGGACTTGCTCACCTCCGCGGCTTTCTTCGCCTCCGAGCGCTTGCCGACGCCGAGCAAATCGCGCAGACCCATGTCTGCCGCGTGCGCCTCGGCAGGGACGACGCGTAGGGTTTTTTCGGCGTCGGTTCAGCGACGACCGAGTCGCGATCTCAGGCGCGCGTCTCGCGCCTGCACGTTCACCTCGACGGACTCGACCTCGTGTCGGGAAAGGAAACGCCGCGTCTCCCCGTGCGGTGTCGCGAAGGCCGGCGTCCTCGGACGAAACCACGCAGCGGTGCTTCGCGAAGTGCGCGCCGATGCGACGTGGAGACGGGGTTGTCGATTCCGTCGATCAGATCTTCCAGCTTGGCCAAAAGCTGGCGGCCATCTCGTGGTCGCGTTTCCAAGTGACGAAGCAGTCACTAAATTCGTAAAACATCGCGGCACTCCGACACCGCACCAAAGAGAGCCGCGGGAGCCGCGAACGAGGAGACCTCGCGCTCCTCCCCGGTTTTACACTTCAGGGCACGCCCCGACTGCATGGGCCAGCAGAGAGGCATGGCGCCGCGCGGGGGAGGACAGCGCATGGGCGGCCAGGAGATCCTGGTGGAGCTCCTGGCGGGCACCATCGCCGCGAGCCTCGCCGCCGTCGCGCTCCACTTTTCGTACAAGCTCCTGGATCCCAACCGCGCCGCGCGCGAGGCTGCGGCGGCGAAGAAGAAGGAGATCGCGCGTCGCCTGGGCCGACCCAACATCGTGACGAACCAGTACGAGGACATCATCGCGTGCGACGTGGCGAACCCGATGGAAATCAGCACCACGTTCGACTCCATCGGCGGGCTCGGCGAGACCAAGCGCGCGCTGCAGGAGATCGTCATCTTGCCGCTGCTCCGCCCCGAGCTCTTCGCGGGCGGCAACCTGCTCCGGCCGGTCAAGGGTTGCATGCTGTACGGCCCCCCGGGGACGGGCAAGACGCTCCTCGCCAAGGCGCTCGCTAAGGAGTGCCGCGCGTGTTTCATCAACGTGCGCACGTCCACGCTGCAGAGCAAGTGGTTCGGCGACGCCAACAAGCTCGTGGCGGCGGTGTTTTCGCTGGCGTGGAAGCTGCAGCCGAGCATCATCTTCATCGACGAGGTTGACTCGTTCCTGGGCGCGCGCAAAAACAGCGAGCACGAGGCCAACACTTCGATGAAGACCGAGTTCATGACCATGTGGGACGGGTTCCAGACGAACGAGCACGCGCGCGTGATGGTGCTCGCGGCGACGAACCGGCCGTGGGAGGTGGACGACGCCATCCTGCGCCGACTGCCGCGCTCGTTCGAGGTGGGTCTGCCCGACTACGCGCAGAGAGTGGACATCCTGAGCGTCATCCTCCGGAGCGAGCCGTTGGCACCCGGGTTCCTGGGGCCCGCACCGGACGCCCCCGTGTTCCAGATCGCGCGCGCGACCGAGCGGTACAGCGGGAGCGACCTGAAGGAGCTGTGCAAGCAGGCGGCGTACGGCCCGATTCGAGACTTGCTCGCCGCCGAGCGCGGCGCCGCGCTCGCCAGGCAGCGCGCGCGCGTCGAGAAGGCGCTGAAGAAGCGGGCGGCGAGCGGTGGGAACCCGGTCGTCGGGTCCGGGGTCGAAGACCTGGAAGGCGATCTGGACGAGTTCTTCGACGCGGAGGAGGAGGCGGAGACGGCGGGCGGGCGAAGCGGCGGCGAGCGGCGCAAGCGCGCGATGACGCTGGCGGATTTCTCCGCCGTGCTGTCCAAGTCGGGCACCTCGGCGGACGCCGCCGCCAAGTACAGGCACGCGGACAACGAACGCCGCTTCGACCGGGACGCGCGCGCGGCGCACAGCGCGTACGGCGCGGGGGGGGTGTCCCCGAGCGGGTCCTTTGCGAGCGTCTCCCCGGAACAGATGGCGGCGCTCGAGTCTATGGTCACGCCCGAGATGGTGGCGCAGCTGCTGGGCGCGATGGCCGGAAAGCCCAACGGCGACGCGCCCGCGCCCGCGCGCGCGCCGCCGCCGGAGATCACGCCGGAGATGCTGGCGAAGATGATGGAGCAGTTCATGCTGCAGAGATCAGCCGCCGTCCCCCGGGGGGGGGACGCGTCCCCCGGGAACTGATCGTGGGCACGACGCGCGGGGCGGCGATTCGGCGATCGGTCGAGAACGCGTTTTCGCGACTTTTGTGGATTCTTTCGCGCACCCTTTTCGTACGCAAAGTAGCTCAGCTCACCGTATCCCCTTCGACAAAACCGAGGACGCGTCTTTGATCAGACTTTGTTCAGCCTTGTGACGATGACCACGCGTATTTGCTGGTCGAAGGACCCGCACACCGCCAGCCCCTCTTTGTCCGGCGACCAGTCCCACGAGGAGATGGGCTGCGTGCTGACGTTGCGCTTGTTCAGCAGGTCCATCGCCCCCGCCACCCCCGCGTCGCGCCCGTCGGCGTCCTTCACCACCCGCTGGTCGGGGTACCGGTACTTGTACAGCATCAGCGTCCCGTCGCCGCCCAGCACCATGGACACCTCCCGGTTCTGCGGCAGGTGCTTCGCGCCCCACACGGTGGCGCCCACCGGCACCTTCTCGGTGACGGACGCGAACCCGAGCTTCGGGTGCTGCGTCCGGGCGTCGTACACAGAGAACTGCGACTCCAGGCACGTCACCACGAACTTGTTCATGGCAATGTTCTTGCGGTCAAACTCGACGCCGCACACGCCGTTCCCCACGTTCGTCTCGCACCGCACCGTCCCGGTCCGCAAATCAAACAGCTTCACGTCGCCGTTGTCGTACCCCGCCAGCACGCACCGCTCGTCGTCGTTGAACGCGTTCCCAAACGCCACGGACCAGCAGTCGCGCGCGGCGACCCCGTCGGCGGGTTCGAACGACGCCACCGGAGCGTCTTTCTGCCGGACGTCCCACACGCGCACGCACCCGTCCCTTCCGGCGGTCACCAGCTCGGGCGCGCCGTACCCTCTGTGCGCGCCGCCGCAGCCGTCGATGGCGTTCACGATGGACGTGTGCGCCTTGACGTCCATCACGGGCTTCTCCGCGCGCTCCAGGTCGTACATCTGCAGGTAGCCCTCGAAGTTCCCCGTGGCGAGGTGCCGCTCGGCGAGGCCGCTCGCGCCGAACGTCCCGCACTTGACGCTCGCCTTGGTCTCCACCTCCTTGCTCAGCTTCAGGTCGACGCCGTCCAGCTCGTACACCTGCAGGCACCCGGTCGCGCGCGCGAACGCGCCCATCACCACGAACCGCGCGCTGCTCGGGATCCACTTCACGTCGTACGACGTGATCTGCACGCTCTTGCTGATGTGCTCCAGGATCTGTGGGCCCACGGAGACGTCCATGGCGCGCGTCAGGGGGCGCGCACGAGGCGACCGAGGGCCTGACAAGCGAGTCGGCGAGCGTGGCCGACGGAAACGCGCGCGCGCGTGCCCCGTCCGACCCTCGCGGACGCTCGAAACTGCGTGTCGACCGCGTTGACCGCCCGATGGAATGGGTCACGCGCGGAAACAGAAGGACGGTTTCGGTCGGCGAAACGAGCGATGATGAGTCTGAAAAAGTGCACCTGTTCTTTTCATTTCGATGATGGACACCACCTGTGAGACGAGTTTTTCGCGTCGTTCGCGTTACTCTCGCCCGGACGGACCGCCGTCCTCTTCCGGTGCCTCCAGCCCCAGCCCGAACGAGGTGGCTTCTTCGCGAAGCTTCTCCAGCATCTGCCTCTGCTCCTCGGTCATGGACGCCACCACTTCGGGCGCGAGCTCGCCGGAGAGGTTCGGCGGCGCGCCCGCGTCGGCGCCCCGCGGATCGATGGCGCCGAGGTACTTGGACCACTCGCTCCCAAACTCCAGCCACTGCTCGCGCGTGGTCTTCGCCTCGAGGTGCCTGCGGAACTCCTCGCGCGCGTACCCGTCCCCGAGCACGCGCATGGGCGGCGGCAAGCGCACGCGGTGCGCGCGCAGGATCTGCCGGTACAGCGTCAGGACCTGCTTCAAGCCGGCGGCGGCGGCATTCGCGGCGCTCATCGCGATCGTCTCGCGACGACGCGCTGCGGAGCGTCGCGAGGCGCGCGCGCGCGAACGTCGCCTCGTGTCTCGAGACACGCGCGTCCGTCGGTGCGTCGGTCGACGCGTCCGCCACAGACGCGCGTCTGTTCACGAACAGAGACCGAATTCGTGATCGATTCCGATCGTCGGGATCGATCGCGCGCTCGATCGCGGCGACCTCCGCGCGTCTGCTATTTCTATTTCGCTCGCGTCGATTTAGGGTTGGCTTCGCACAAGGAAGCGACGTGTTCGATTTCGTTCCTCGTCGCCCCCGGTGTGGCGGTCGGAAGCGCGCGCGCCGTCCCCCGCCTCGAAGGTTCTTTCGGTTCCCTTCGCTAACGTCCCTTACTTGGCCGGCTCGGAGGAAGCCGCGGCGCCGCCGGAGTTGAGCACGGAGAGCTGTTCCTGCTCCAGGGCCATCATCTGTTCCTCCCTGTGCAGCTGGATGATGAGCGGCACGACCAGCAGCAGGAAGCTCGTGCCGAAGGTCCACGCCGCCTTGCCGGTGTGCCACGAGAGCTTCTTCGCCACGCGCGCGGTGTCCGCGGCGCTGAACGAGAAAGGCTTGTCCGAGGCAGCCTCGGCCGCGGGGGTGATCTCCATGAAACGCGCGAAAGCGATCGCGCGGGAAGGTGTGAAGAGGCGCCCCGCCCCGCTCGATCGGGCTGCAAAAATTCGCGCGTCGAAACTTGCCCGAGTGCCCGTCGCTGCTGCTGATGACGCGAGACAGCTCAGCTCGAGGTGAATTTGCAGAGGCGAAAAAGAGACTGAAAAACCCTCCTCTCCTCGGAGACTTTTCCGGAAACGCCATCACGTTCGGCTCCAGCGCTCGTCCTGTATACCAGCTCGCACGTCCGTGTCCGCACGTTCGTCGCCACTCCGCGCGTCGCAGAGAAGCTCTTCTCTCGTCGGTACCTTCTCCGAACGTCGCGCGCTCGTCGGTCGTTGACGAACGCCTCCTCGCTTTCGAGGAAAAAGTGCTCTCGCGGAACGGGACTGCTGCGCATCGAAAGCGCCAGCTCGTTCTCTGGCACTAACCGCGACTCGGGGCTGTGTATGCGCTGAGGTCCTACCAGCCTACCACGGCTAAGTATCGTCTAGGGCACCAGGCGCTCCCCGAACGCTCCGTTCGAACCGAGAACCATGGCTTTCTCCGGCGCGAACATGTTCGCTCTCCTCGACGACGAGGATGGGCCCAAGCCCGCCGCTCGCGCCCCCGCGCAGGCCGCGGCTAAGCCCGCGGCGGCCAAGCCCGCCAGGCAGGCCGACAAGTCCGGTGCGTGCTCGACACCTTTCTCGTATCGACGCGATCGACCCCGATCGATTTTCTCGCTCGTGCCGCTCGCGGCGACCCGGACCCGACGCCCATTGCGAGACGAACGAAATGCGGTACACGCGAAGCACGACGGATAACATCGAATCCGCGTTGATCACCCAAACCCTGGTTGTTGCCTCCGTCCGTGTCTGACCCACCATGTCTCCCCTGTGGATCATATTCAGGCCCCGCCGGCGGTGCTAAGCGCACCGGCGGAGCCCGCCAGCCCCGCGCGCCTCGCGAGTTCGAGGGTGAGGTCGTCGGCACCGAGGGCGGCCGCTCCCGTCCCCGCAACTCCGATCGCCGCAAGCCCCGCGAAGGCGAAGGTCGCCCGCGCGACCGCGCGGACCGCTCCGGCAGAGGGTGCGTTTCCCGCCGTCTCCCAGCGTATCGCGCCTCCGAACCGAAATGCGCCGCGCCCGCCGATACGAACCCCGACGTCCCGAGGCGACGCGCGCGTCCGTCCCGCGCCGCGCCGCTCGGGCGCGGCGCCGCGGCGCGTCGCCGGCGCGCGTCGCCGGCGTTTCGTTCTCGGAAAGCACGCGTTTTTTTTTTAGCTCGCGCGAGACCCGCGCGACCCGCGCGACTTTGTACGCGCGGAGACTCTGACCGCGCCATCACTCACGTCTTCCTCGCACCGTGTCTCTCCGAACTTCAGCCACGAGGGTCCCCACCGCGGCGGCGCCGGCAAGGGCGGCTGGGGCAAGCCCGGCGACGAGGCGAAGGCGCCGGCGGAGAGCGGCGACGCCGACGCCGACGCGCCCGAGCCCGAGCCCGAGGAGCCCGTCAACGAGGTGTCCATCGACGACTTCGAGAAGGCCAAGGCTGAGAAGAAGGCGGCGATCGCGGCGATGATGAAGAAGGGCGACTCCACCGCCAAGGTGGTGGACGAGTCCGCGTTCGCCTCCATGAAGCTCGGCGGCGACGCCGCGCCTGAGAACCAGTTTGGCCTCGCCAACGGCTCCGCCAAGGCGAAGCGCGAGCGCGAGCGCAAAGACAAGGAGAAGAAGATCGTCGCCACCGGATTCAAGACCGCGCCCTCCGTCTCGGACGACCGCGACGACCGCGGCGGACGCGGCGGGCGCGGCGGGCGCGGCGGGCGCGGCGACCGCGACGGCGGGCGCGGCGGGCGCGG
>MDSV01046227.1_pt1 | contig 15991 bp, 9 predicted proteins | sample 810851 | NCBI WGS metagenome assembly MDSV01 (sample SAMN05326640, study PRJNA326480) | marine metagenome | isolation source: seawater | place: Atlantic Ocean: North East | collected 2012 | reverse complement strand
TGTCGCAGACCATGTTGCCGTCGTAGTCCGCCGGAACGGAGGAGGCGTCCATGGGATCGGTATCGCAGGCTATCTCTTCGAGATCGGTCCATGCGTCGCCGTCATCGTTCAGGTCAGCGTTATCGCCGGTACCGTCTGCGTCGTTGTCGGCCCACTCTGTGGCGTCGTTCGGGAAGAGGTCGAGTCCATCGGCGACAAGGTCGTTGTCGTCGTCGGCGTCTGCGTTATCTCCTCGTCCGTCGCCATCGAAGTCAGCCCACTCTGTGGCGTCGTCTGGGAATACGTCGGCGGTGTTGTCCACGCCGTCGTTGTCCCTGTCGGTATCGAGCGCGTCGCATGTACCGTCGCTGTCGAGATCGGACGGTATGTCTCCGTTGGAGAGCGGGTCGGACCCGCAATCTATCTCGATCTGATCTTCGAAGTTGTCGTTGTCGTCGTCAGTGTCGGCGTTGTCACCTATGTTGTCACGGTCGTTGTCGAGCCACTCCGCCGGGTCCAACGGGAAATCGTCTAGAGAATCGGTCCATGTGTCGTTGTCGTCGTCCGGATCGAGTGGGTCGCAGATGAAGTCGCCGTCAGTATCAACCGGGATGCTTGCAGCATCCTTGCTGTCCGTTCCGCAGGCCATCTCGTCCTCATCGAGCCATCCGTCGCCGTCGACGTCGAGGTCGGCGTTGTCGCCGATTCCGTCGTCGTCTGAGTCTACCGACTCGTTGGGGTCGTATGGGAAGGCGTCGTCGACGTCCTGTACCCCATCCCCGTCGGAGTCTGTGTCCAACGTGTCGCATATTCCATCGGCATCGGTGTCAGTTGGCATGGATGCGGGGTCGTCTGGATCTGTACCACAGGCATCTTCATCGTCGTTGAGCCATCCGTCGCCGTCTCTGTCGAGGCTGCTGAATGTGACGTCGATCCAGTATGGAACCTCTTCCAGCATGTCCACATTGGCTGGCCACGCTACGTTGCCTGAGAAATCGTTCACCAGTATGTAGTTCATCTTGCCCGACATGTCGCCGAAGTTGGGGTAGCTCTCGGTGCATACCTCGCCAGCAGCGCCATAGTTCGGTGCAGAAGTCCAGAAGGAGTTGAGGGCCGGGTACGCCATGGAGCCGTCAGAGAGCGCGAAGAGCCTCAACATGGTGTTGTAGTCGAAGCCGTAGTAGTTCTGACCGTCCCAGGTCATGCACACTTCGTAGCTGTAGCCGGCGGGCACATGGAATCCGTATGCATCGTCCTTGTCATCCGCAGAGGAGACCCATCCTGACCAGTTGAGGGACTCGAGCTCGCCGGTTGTGCTGTTGTAGGCTGCCAATACGTCGGCGTCGGCGCTTCCGATGAGTTCGGTGATGTTCATCGAGCATGCGCTCTGAGCGCATGCGTCTGATCCAGCACCAGCGTCGTTAGTTTGGAACCAAAGCTCCGAGAACGGCTTGAAGTCGATCTGTATCTCGTATGTGAGGTCCTCAGTCGTCGGACCTGATCCGAACTGGCCGATGTAGGTGTTGAGCATCACATAGTTGCCGTCGAGTGGTGCGGCTCCGGTGGATATCGTGTAAGCCTCGCCCTGATCGTAGGAGATGCCGTAGCCTGAGACCTGGTAGTACTCGCTAGCGCTGCAGCTGTATGTGAACTGCGGGCATGCGAAGAGCGAGTATGCGAGGAAATCCTCGTAGACTGTGCCCCATGACATGGTCTCCTGCTCGAGATCGCCGAGCGGAGTCACAGTCACGTTTAGGAAGTGACCTGAGGGTATGGATATCCTGACGCCATCGTAGTCGTCCCAGCTGTAGTCGACCCATGCGGTGCACGTGCCTCCCGTTGGTCCGATTGATGGCGCGTTGGCCGTGGCCATGCCCGTGTGATTGAGCCAGCTCTGGCTCCATGGCGCCATAGGTGGACTGCCGCCTGGTGAGCCCCATGGGGTGTGCGAGAAGTCCTCGCCGGTACCACAGTCGTTCGTCGGGTTGAGAGAGTTTTCTGGCCATAGCATCTCGACCAACATCGAGTAGTCGCCGCTGCCCCTCATCATCTCGACTGAGATGACGATCGTATTTCCTCCATCGGAGAACAGGGAGTTCGCGACCTGCGGGTATTCGCCTTCATCGTAAGCGGATATCGAGTCCATCGAGGCGTTGAGCCCCATGGTCATCGACATGTAGTTCTCAGGAGCGTAGTCCAGGGTCACGCGGAGCGCGTAGTTCTGGGGAATGTATATCTCGTACTGGTCGACTTCGTCCCATACGTCATGTGCTGATGCAGAGTACGTGTTGTTCCTTGTCGGCAAGGTTACTCGACTGGTGTAGTCATCGCCAGCGTCCATGCCCGTCCCTGCATCGTCTGCGGGGTTGGTCCAAGATGCGGACTGGGAGTATGTGCTCCATGTGATGGTGTAGTTGTACTCAACGTCATCGGCGGGCAGTGATCCTCCGAGTCCCACGATGTATGTTATTGGTGGCGGTGGGCCACCGGCGCAGACTACGACCATCGTGCCCATTATGTCTCCGTGTTCGGGAGTTCCGGAGTTGGTGTAGTAGTCTGCAGAGCCAGCCTGTGCACCGTCTTGGTTCAGTATCTCGTAGGAGACCTCCGAGTCCCATGATCCATTCCAGTCTATGTCAGTCTCAACTAGGGACCCACAGGCCACTGGGAAGGAAATCGATTCATAGCTTCCGTAAGAGATGGTAGCGTCATCGAGTACGACGACCCCGTCGACGATGACGTCAACCGAGTTGCCGTTCCATCCGTCTCCGAAGGAGTCGAACATCTCTAGTGACCAAGAAAGAGAGGAGCCTGGGCTGTATGTAGCGTTCGAGGTGACTGATCTCAATCCTTCCTGCGGCATCATTTCCATGTCCATGCTGACCCATGTACCTGGGTTCGCAGCGATTTCCTTGGAGAGGTCGAAGCCGATATCGTGTTCGTGATCGGAGTCGAACTCTAATGTCGCAAATATCCCTGTGTCGGCAGGCACCGTGATGTTGTACGCGTCGACGTCGTCGTATCCGCCGCATATCATGCCCTTGAAGGTACCAGATCCAGCGGAGGCGTCTATGACCATGGTCGATGCAACGTCTTCGTATCCTGCGTCTCCATTGAACACGCTGTAGTATGTGTCTGGCGATGCGCCGTCATCCTGGTTGTAGCAGGGTACGCCTGCCACTGGTATGAAATCCACTTCGAGCAGGTAGATGGCCTCGTTGTCGAAGTTGGGGTAAGATGGGCTCCACCACTCCACGGATATGTAAGCAAAGGCATCCCAATCCGTATCTGTGCTAGACACAAGTTCCGGATTAGTGTAGATCGAGTCATCGATCATGCTGCTGGCCGCGTAATCGTTGTACAAGTAGAGGTCCAGGTCAGCGGAGGCAGACCATGAGAGAGTCACATCAACAAGGTATCCTTCAGGTATGTGTACTGCCCAGAGGTCCTGCTCATCCGTTGTGTCCGTCAACATGCCCCTGCTTGATTGTTCGAGTACGAATCCATCAGTGGCAAAGATTCCGGTCACGTTGCCGGCTTCTGCTGTCTTTACAGCATCGGCCCCGATTCCACCGTCGCCCCAGCCTGGGTCATCCACGGTTAGGGTGTAAGTGCCTGGTGTTGAATAACTCGTAACTATCACGCCAATATCGCTGGGTTGGTATCCTAGAGGGTAGAACTCGTCATTGATGCCTGGTCCAGTTACTGTGATTCTGCTCTCGGTGTCGCAGTAGCTGTCGCAATAGGAAAGCATGATGCCTACAGTATCGCCAGCGATTATGTCGAAAGTACCTGTGTCGGTAGTAGCGCTTCCAGCGTAGACCGGAGAGTAGAAGCTGTCCTGAACAGTCTCGAGGAGCGTCTCGGTAACGATGGATTCCTCTTGTGTGTAGTCTCCGACGTTCCCGTTGTCCCCGGGGAACCAGAACTCTATGTCGAGCCTGTAGTCGGAAGGGTTCGCTCCCTGGCATCCAGAGCTGTAACAGTCGATGTAGATGACTAGGACTTCTGCAGACCCAACCGGTGCGGTCAGGGCGCAAGTCCCAGTGGATGCTGTGCTGTAGCACGATGTGGAGGTTATCGAGGACATGCCGCTAGTCCCGGAACCACCCGTGTAAGCATCGCCGTTGTACAGGTAGAGGTAGTGATGTTGGGATGTCGAATTCCATGCAGTCGTGACGTTGACCTGATATCCAGCCGGGACATCGAGGAGGTAGGAGTCGTCATCGTCACAGCTTACACCGGTTGCCGATCCGCAATTCGAATAACCGTTGATGTGTCCGTAAAATGACGTTGTCTGGCCCATGTCCGCATATGGGGTTAGGTCTATGGCGGGACACTGCCCACCTTCTGGACAGACTAGGTTGTTGCTGTTGAAGCCGCCTGCGTCTTCGCCCGTGCAGGCGTCGAAGCCGAGGCATGGATTCGGTGGAGCCTCCATAGGTATGGGCTCCTCCTTCATTTCCACTCGTTCTTCCATAGCTGAAAGAGCTGGTGAAATTAGGGCGGCAATCATTAGTGTAGCAAGGACGATGGTTCGGCTGCGGTCGTTCGACATAGACGTCACTAGGCGTGCTCACGACTCAGGATAGATATAACAATGTCGAATTCTTTCTTCAAGAAAACATGTGTCTGAAGAGGTGTTGGGCGTCGTTTTAGTAAAGTGCGGGACGCATATTTAGGTATAAAAATAACAAAAGTAGAAAATCGGTGTACTGGGCGTCTACTAGCTGTGATAGAAACAATAGTATATATTCTACAAAATCTCAGTACTTGAAGAACCCCTTCCCTGTTTTCCTTCCCAAATTTCCTTTGGCCACCATTGACACCAAAAGTGATGCGGGTTCATACTTGTCATTTCCAAACCCCTCGTGCAATACCCTCATGATGTGTAATACAGTATCCAAGCCTATCAAATCCGCAAGAGCGAGTGGTCCGATTGGGTGGTTCATACCGAGTTTCATTATCCCATCTATTGCCTCGGGTTCAGCGACACCTTCCTCCAGCGTCAGTATCGCCTCGTTAATCATTGGGCATAGAATTCGATTGGAAACGAAGCCCGGGGAGTCGTTGCACAACAGCGGGACCTTGCCCATAGACCCTGCGACGGAGATGACCGCCTCGGTCACCGCAGCCAGCGTCTCCGGTCCATTAATGACCTCGACTAATTTCATTATTGGGACGGGGTTCATGAAATGCATCCCAATAACTCGATCCGGCCTATTTGTGGCTTTGGCGATAGAATCTATGGATATGGAGGACGTGTTTGTGGCCAAGATTGTGTCCTCGTGGCATATGGCGTCCAGTTCAGTGAAGACTTCTAGTTTGAGTTGTAGTATTTCCGGGATTGCCTCGACTACCAAGTCGCAATCGGAGAAGTCCGATCTATCCGTTGATAGAGTTATTAGATCCATAGCGGCCTCGGAGTCTTTCAACTCCATCCGTCCCTTGGAAACGATTCTCTGAAGTGAAGATTGTATGGAGTCCATGCCCCTATCCACTGCATTTTCATCGATATCGACCATAGTGACGGCGTATCCGGAGCATGATGCTACTTGAGCTATTCCTGCACCCATTTGTCCCGCCCCGAGAACCCCTATTTTACCAACAGTCATGAGGGTGGCCAGAGCATTGCGATGCATGATGGTTACGGAGGAGCCAGTCGATAAGTCCTAAACGGGAGCCGTGGGCACCAATGTTGGAGTCCCGTAGTGTAGTGGTCCATCATCTCGGGTTTTGGTCCCGGGGACCCAGGTTCGAACCCTGGCGGGACTACCAAGGCAATATTCATACGTAAATCTGATTAAATGTTTGATATTCTCAATTTACATGATGCTAGAAGTAAACGCTTTGATCCGTGACGAAAACAAGGGGCTTCTTACGTCGTCTGATAAGAAAAGGGACTCCGTAAGAATCGATTGCGACTCCGTCAGAGTCTCTATTGAACGTAGGATACAACGAACGGTCATTCGCGGGGGCGAGGGGGATGATCTCCTAGATGAGGGTGCTGAATCTGCTGTTTACGAGGCTGCTGCGAATGTCAGCAATGATGTATATCTCGATGTTCTTAGCGTATTCAGAGGCAGCGACATACAGATGACGGACCCATTTGACGGAAGATCCCTGAAAGTTGCATTCAAATCGATATCTTTCGATAGTCGCAGCAATTTACTAAACATGACACTGATAGAGGACATAGACTGATCATAAATCAATTGGAGTCCCATCTCTACCGAGGTCCCTGGCTATGTTCTTCTGGTGGCTCTCGAGGGTGCCGCCACCTATTTCCAGAAGTTTTGAGTCCCTCCACAGCCGTTCAACGACATACTCGCCCACGTAGCCGTAGCCGCCTAGGACCTGGATGGCCCTGTCTGCTATGTTCTTGGCAGCGGTGGTAGCGTAGAGCTTTACGCCGTCGCTATCCAGCCTGTTTCCTGCTCTGGAGAGGTTCGTATTGCGCGCTGTGTCGTAGACATAGGCCCTCATGGCGCGATACTCGGCCCATGATTCACCAATGTGTCTCTGGATCTGCCCGAATTCCCTGATCTTTTTCCCGAAGGCTTCTCTTTCGGACGCATAGGCATTCATGATAGAAAGGCATCTTCTCGAGATTCCCACCGCCATTGCTGCAAGGGCTATTCTCTCGATTTCGAGATTCCTCATCATGTGTACCATGGATTCCCCCGGGGAGCCGACGACGTTGGAGGGGGGTATGTTGACGTCGTCAAACACCAACTCAGCGGTATTCGAGGCTCTCATGCCGAGTTTATCGAGAATTTTCTGGCCGACAGAATATCCAGTCATCCCTTTCTCCACGATGAAGGTTGTAATCTCGGGCCTACCCACATCATTCTCGCCAGTTTTAGCATAGATCATGCATACATCAGCAGGGGTGCCGTCTCCGTCGATGGCCCCATTAGTTATCCACATCTTCCTGCCATTCAGGGTCCAAGAACCATCGTCATTGGGTGTTGCGGAGGTACTCATGCCGAGAACGTCAGTCCCATATCCTGGTTCGCTCATACCCATACAACCTATCCATTCTCCGCTACATACCTTGGGAAGTATTCGAGCCTTCTGTTCAACACTCCCATTGAACGCGATATTATTGACCATCAACTGAGCATGGGCGAGATATGCGAGACAGAAGCCGGGATCAGAGTATCCCAGCTCCTCATTGACAATTGCGACTGCCGTTGCATCCATGCCGACGCCGCCGTACTCTTCGTCAACCGTTATGCCGAGTAATCCAAGATCGCCCAGCCTTCTGAATAACGCTGTATTGAACTTCTCATCCCGGTCATACTCATGTGCCTGTGGCTCGACCTCTTCCTCTGTGAAGTTTCGAACCATCTCCCTGAGCATCGCATGCTCCTCAGTCGGATTCGCGATATCGTATGGCACAGTCATGATTCCTGGAGGGGGCGGAGGCGTATGAGGGTTCTCAGCCTTAGGGTGTGACTCGTCTTGAATCTCGTGGGAACGGTATTGTCTCCCGTATGTGGTCGGCTCCCGCCAACCACGCACATACCCTGTCTACCCCGAGTCCGAATCCGCCGTGTGGGACGCCGCCGTATCTCCTGACGTCTATGTAGAACTCGTAGGGCTCTACTGGGGTGCCCTCCTCATCGATCCTCTCAAGGATCTCGGACTCGGACCATGTTCTCTCGCCGCCGCCTATTATCTCCCCATAACCCTCTGGTGCGAGGAGGTCGTGACAAAGCACGTATCTCGGATCTTCAGGGTCCGGACGGTGATAAAACGGCTTTGCGATTTTTGGATAATGTGTCAGAAAGTGCGGAACTTCGAAATCTTCGGTAAGGATCTTCTCTTTACTGTAATCCAAATCTTGTCCCCATTCAACTTGGACCCCCTTTGCCTTGAGTCTTTCAATCGCTTCATCATACCTCATTCTAGGGTAATCTGAACTGGCGTATCTCTCGATTAGTTTCAAGTCCCTCCCCAAGGACTCTAACTCATCAGATCGTTCATTCAACAGAGTTCTGGCTATGTGTCGGACTAGTCCTCCCCCGTGATTCATGACCTCCTCATTCCCAGACCATGCGATTTCCATCTCAGCATGCCAAAACTCTGTGAGGTGTCTTCGTGTTCGGCTCTTCTCGGCCCTGAAAGACGGAGCTATGGTGTAAAGTCGCTCCAGAGCGGGCATGGCAGCTTCGGCGTATAACTGCCAAGACTGGGTGAGGAAGGCCTTTCGACCAAAGTATGGGACCTCGAAAAGCGTACTGCCCCCTTCAACTGCCCCGGCTACGAAATTTGGGGCTTGATACTCGATGAAGTCACGTTCCCTAAAGTAGGAATGAATGGCACCAAAGACTGATGAACGTATTTTCAACATCGTAGTCATCCTTCCAGTCCGCAAGTAGAGATGACGGTTGTCGAGTAGAAATTCTGTCTCCCCCCCATCCGCCTCAGCCATGGCGGACTCAGTTATGGGGAATGGTCTGGAAGGATCCACTGGCCCGATGATGCGAATATCTGAGACCTGTACTTCATGCCCATGCTCACGATCAGTCGGTATGGCCATACCTGAAATTTCTACGCTGGATTCTATCAAGGCGGACTCTACTGTCTCAAAGGCGTCATCGCCGACAACGTCCCTCTTAATCACGCATTGAACTGTTCCAGTTGAGTCTCTTAGGACGACGAATCTAAGGCGCTTTGACCCTCTAGAGCGATGAATCCAGCCCTTAAGATGGACTTCGGATTGGTCGTGATTGCCTGAAATCACGTCTCCGATCCAGTGAGTCTTCATGGCCTGCCTCATGAGGGGGTCTCTACACGTCCGTTTCAACACTGCGCTCATACAAGGGTTGGCGGGTCTGACGGGGTTCGAACCCGCGGCCTACGGGTTAAGAGCCCGTCGCTCTACCTGGCTAAGCTACAGACCCATATGTCCGTCCGGGATGGTATCTATAACAAATGCGATTATTCATTTGGATAATCTGCTATCGGAACGGGCGGAAATTACCACGGAATGTTCGTCCGCAAGAACAACTACATCGCATAATCCGCAAAAAAGGCCCACTTCGACAACGCCAGCTATCGACAAGATCTCAGCCTCTAGGGTCAATGGATCCGTGATGCTCGGACCGAATTCACAATCCAGTATGAGGCCCCCGTTATCAGTAACAAAGGGGGCGCTCCCCCCTCGCAGAGTCACGATCCCGGGGCATATTGCATCGAGTCTGTCCTTGGTGCGCTTCCATTCGAAATCGAGGACCTCGACCGGGAGGGGGAATGCCCCGAGAATATCTACCCTCTTCCGTCTATCAGCCACTACGACCATTGCATTGGAGGATTGTGCGACTACCTTTTCTCTGGTCAGGGCTCCGCCACCGCCTTTGATGAGTGTGAAATGCGGATCATACTCGTCCGTTCCGTCGATCACTACGTCTAGTTGGCCCGCGTCAGAGAGGGTTGTTAGGGGGATTCCGACCTTGGTTGCGAGTTCCATTGTTGCAATGCTAGTGGGCACGCCTACGATGTCCAGCCCCTCTTCGCGCACCCTTCTTCCGAGTTCTATCACCGTATGGGCGACTGTGGACCCGGTTCCAAGGCCTACGGACATGCCGTCTGAGACCCAATGGCAGGCTTCTATGCCCGCTGTGCGCTTCATCGCATCCACATCCATGATGGTGCCTGTGAGGGGCGCCCCGAAAAGGTTCTCTAACCAACATGGTCTAGACCGAACGTTTGATGATGCCTATCCCTAGTTGCTGTGTGAGGGAGCAGGAGGGTTGCTGACAGTGTACGACACTGAGGAAAGTCCTCTCTCCATGATGCAAGCGGCCCGGTTGACGCCGGGGGCTCGAGAGGGCCGGCTCTGGAACAGAAACGAACCGTGCTGCGCGAATACGATGAATCCGGAAGGACGAGATTGCGCGAACTCGGATGAAACGGCCATCCCCGCTGGAGCAAGTCCAAGCAGGCCTGTTAAGTTGCATCGACAAGGGCCGGGTAGGATGCAAAGTTGAATGCAACCAGCCGCAAGGTGAACAGAAAGGGGCTTACTCCCTGCACCCTCACTACTTTCAGCGCCGATATGGCCTATGCTGAATCGACTGCGTCGATTGCCTCGACAAGCGAACCGGCTTCATCGTAATCGAGCCATGGCCCGCTCCCCATTATTCTCGAGGCTAGCTCTCTGTATGCGACTACTATTGAGGGGAGCACTATTGTGCTCGCCAGCAGGGCTAGGAAGAGGAGGGCCATCATCAAAACGAAGAAGTTCCTGAGGCCGGGTATAGCCACGAACAAGCCTGCAGCGAGCCCTGCGCAAGTCGTTGCAGTCGTCTCGAATACTGTCTGCCCACAACGAGCGACGGATTTAGCGATTCCAGCAGGGCTCTCGCCTTCGTCTTTTATCCTATCAACGATATGGATTGAGTCATCGACCCCAATTCCGAAGACAATGGTCCCTATCATCGCGGTGAACACATTCACATTCACACCTCCGAGACGCATCAGTATTGGTTGCCAAAGAACCACTACGCCCACGGCTGCCATGGTGAATAACGCCATCCTCGGGGATCTGAACAGTATCGACATGACCATGAGGAGCATCAAAACGGTGGCTAGGGTTGTATCTCTCTGGGCGTCGTGTATGCCTTCATTGATATCCAGCGAGACAGGGAGCCCCCCCGTCAACAAACTATTCACAGTCCCGTCCAGGCCAACCGCTGAGCATGACAATGGCCCATTACAAGGAGCATCGCCTGTCAGATGACCATCTATAGCGTCCCTTAGAACTGCTGCCTCCTTAAGCGCGATGTAAGGCTGATTAACGTATACGAGGGTCTTCGTCTCACAAGGAGATGCCCTCTCGCAGACGTCTTGATCTGCGTTCATCAGCATGGATCTGATCTCAGGGGAAAGAGTGTCGAACGCTACATTGACCATCGCCTCCCTGGAAGTCACAGCATACGGAAGGCAGTCTGGACGAAGTGGATTGAGCAACTCATCCCAGCAATCATCATGTATCAAGTCCCAGAGGCTGGTAGAAACCAAGGAAATACCAAGTGCCTCAGAATCCACGTGGATAGCCTTGAGAATATCGACAAGAGAGATAGATGTTGTATTGGGGACGTTGTTGATTTCAATCTGCATCCTTTCGATTGCGTCTAGAATAGGCAGATCTCGTATCGGAGCAGTTTGATTGAGCTCTCCCCTTGATTCAGCGTCTACGATGAACATGTTGGTTTGCCCTCCTTGGAACTCTATGCTATACTCTCTGAGCGCCTCATACGAGGATAGTCCGGGAGGCACCTCATCAGCAGAGCCTGTTATCTCCTTACCCAATTCATCATCGAGAATCATGACCCCATAAGCAGTAAACGCCCCGGCGATGATCAAAACGAGGAGATAGACGCGGACAGGAATCTCCCCAATCTTGTCCCAGAGCGTATCGAAGGCCATAGAGCGAGTTTTCCTGTACCTGAGGAGTTGGACCAAAGCGGGGACCATTATCATGGAAATCACAAACGTTACGAATATGCCCATCAGAAGGGTGAGGCCGACTGTCCTCATGGGCGCTATCGGAACTATTGAGGGCCACATCAGTACGCTGAACCCTATTATAGTCGTCAATGCAGAGAGCAGAATCGCATGACCAGTGGTGAGAGCTGCTGAAACAGTCGCTGAGAGGCTTACAGAAGGATCCCATGGATTAATGTCAATCTCGTCTCCGCCATCTCTCCGATTTGCCCAATTCTTCTCAGCACGACGTTCGAGTATTTTCACCCTATTCTCCTCTATCCTGTTCGTCAAATGCAACGCATAGTCGACACCCAGGCCAATCAAAATAGGGGCTGCGGAGATAATCATCGGAGTGAGCATTTGATCGGTGATTACGATTATTCCGAATGTGATGAATAGCGTCATCACAATAGGGGCTCCGCATATTATGATCACTTTCGCGTTCCTGTGCAATGCGAACATCATCAGCGCCACCAACAGAAGGCTGATGGGCAACATGGTATCCATCAGCTCATCGTATATCGCATCGGAAACATCGTGCAATACTGGAGTGAGGCCGGTTATAGTGACAGCCTCGCGAGGAGGGATGACATCTGATCTCTCCGGGTCCCAGGAGTGGGTCGGGAAATTGTATGTTCTTTTGCATAATTCACAGTCTTCTGGTCGTGACTCCTCGTGGATTAATTGGTCAGCATATGCCAGGAATGCCTTGTGATCTCGTATCTGTCCAGAGGGGTTTTCATCGGAAATTCCCTTTGGATCGTCGCGAGGGGGGATATCTGTATCAGACATATCGAAGGTGATGCCCATGATTATCACGCCAGTATCCCAAATGCCATCGCCATCGGTATCGCGGACAAATGACTCCATTAGCGAGCCTGCATTCTCGACGTACTGATCGATCCGCTCTTGAGCGCCTGAACCCTGGGGTATCGAATATCCTGTGTAGGGATTCACAGATGCAACAGCACAGTTCTCCTGCTGCCCGGTTGGCAGCGCGTATTTTTCCACAGCACAATTGAATCGATAAGAGGAGGAGTTGGCTTCCTTGATGATTTGCGCAGGGGACAGGATCCATACCACTCCGTCATTGGTGCCCCGATCCGTCTTATCGCGGTCTAGGCCGGCTCTGTAGCCACCTAGATCTGAATTCAAGTCGTCCCCTTCAATCCAAGAAATCTGTCTTAAAATATCTGCATCGGTTATATTTTCCGAACCACGTTCTGCAGATGCAGTTGCAGCATTATCTGTTTGGACGTAAAGAATAACAATATCTGTGGCCCATTGTTCGCGTACTTGTTTGAGTAATTCGGTGGAATCGGCGCCATCTGGGAGATATATTTCGACATCTCCGTTGATTTGGTGCTCGAATTCGAGCGCATCCCTCCCCACGAGTGCCGTCATTAAGAGCAGCAACGCCACGATTATTCCTGGTGATCTGAGTATGGCTGCATAGGCGTAGTCCGAGAGTCGTCTTCCAAAAATTCCTGCTCGGTCAGTGACTCCTACGCCTGCTTCTATGCCCCTGGAAATGAAGCGTGCAGGTGCTGTTTCACTCAATTTAGACAGTGCGCCGGCAACGGCGATTCGTGCAGGTTGTATAGATTCGAAGAAGCGCCGCCAAAATTCGGCCTCATCGTCAACAGGGTCTTCCACGCCATTGGTGGGGTCAATTACGTCCATGAAGCGTTCGCATGAGTATAGGTCGTAATGGCCGTATATTGGCCAAAATCATAATTTTCAAAAATAAGGGCACCCGAAGATGTCAAACTCAACACCGTAGTGGCGGGCACATGCATCTTGTTACGGGAGGCGCTGGTTTCATTGGAAGTCATCTTGTAGACAGATTGGTATCGAAGGGCGAAAGGGTTCGAGTAATTGACAATCTCTCATCCGGCCGTATAGATTTCATTGAGAGGCACATCGGAGATTCGGTGGAGGTTGTCATCGCAGATTTGCTAGACCTTGACAAATTGACTAAGGCCATGGAAGGAATTACAACCGTTCACCATCTTGCTGCTAATCCGGATATTCGCCTGGGAACAAAGATCACGGATACCGACCTTAAACAAGGCACCATTGCAACATATAACGTCCTAGAGAGTATGCGAAAAAATGGCGTTGAGAGGATCTCATTTTCTAGTTCCAGTGCAGTGTACGGGGAAGTTGAGACTATGCCAACTCCAGAGTCATACGGGCCCACATTGCCCATTTCGCTCTATGGGGCATCAAAATTGGCATCAGAGTCTCTGATTAGCGCATGGGCAGGAACATTTGGCGCAACTGCATGGATTCACAGATTTGCGAACATAGTGGGTCCGCGAGGGACTCATGGTGTGATTTACGATTTCATACATAAGCTACGGATTGATGGGGGCGTTCTAGAGGTATTAGGCAATGGTCTTCAAGAAAAATCATACATGGATGTCGGAGATACCGTTGATGGGATGCTCCATGTCATAGATTCCTCGGATGAAGGGGTTGCACTGTACAACCTCGGTACAGATGAAACTGTCTCAGTATCTCGCATAGCCGAGATTGTTATAGAGGCATCAGGACTTGAGGGCGTAGATATCAGATACACTGGCGGGGATAGGGGTTGGCCCGGAGATGTTCCCAGAACATGGCTTGACGTTGGTAGGCTCGATTCTCTTGGATTTGAGGCAAAGAGAAGTTCTGAAGAGGCGGTTAGAAGATGTGCTGAGAGTCTCATCGACGAGATTGGACTATGAAGAGTATGATTGACATTGATGCTAATGCCGCTACAATTGGCAGTGTACTGAAGTATTGACCTGCTTCTGAACGCTCAGATAGCGCAACTAGGGTAGATGAGAGGACTGATCCATCTCCTCCCTCACTCTTTTCCAATACGATTACGACGTCATATGAGTAGGGGTCCATTTCATCCACAAAGAATTCTACGGATGGTACCTCAGTGTCGTGTATATGTACAGACCATCCTTCTGGTAGTATCTCCGATGATGTATTTCCTCCAACTTCCATGCTCAACATTGCGCGTGCGACGTCATGGTTCTTATCTAGCCCGTTTGATGCAGTTCCTGGTTTAAGGGAAACTTCCCTCTCAACGATAAATATGGTCAGATGCTCGTCTGCGCCTAGAACGAGTCCGGGGGAAGTAACTCGGAGCGTATTTTGATTTACGTCTACCTCCCCTTTTATCGACAAGACCCCTTCTTTTGTAATCTCGGATGATCTCAAATTCATCTGCATATCGATTCTATCCACAAATCCCTGGGAAACCACTCTTCCGTCCATGACAAATGTGGGTGTTACTGACAACTCACCCCCATGAAGGGTCATCCTGTGGCTAGATATGTTAGATCCGAGAGGATCTTCTCCTAGCGGGTGCATGGCAATCCTGATGGCACGATTTCCATTGTCTTCGAGGAAGGTAAGAAGCATCGGGTCTATCTCTGCACAAGTGATACAGTATGTCGCGGTGTGCTCTTCTATGAGCACGGTTGCTGCAGATCCGCTGGATGAGAAAGAGGCCTCTTGCGAGGTCTGTGCCATCGTTGATATCGGCAGAATTATCGCGATCATGAATAACATCGCAAGTAGCCGCATCAGTCCCCCCTAGACATCGACCCTTGATAACGGAGTGCATTCGCACGTCATGCATGGCAAAGCGCTGGTATCAAGAGCATCAGCGCGATCCATGGAGGCGCCAAGCCCGAAATAGTGGCTACAGGGCACGTTCTGCCTTCAAACTAAAACAGATACAAGAACGACACAGCATAATCAGACTGGGTGATTCCGTTCTTGATATCGGATGTCACCCCGGAGGTTGGACTCAAGTGGCATTGGAGGAGGTTGGAGAATTAGGCACAGTTGTTGGGATTGACTTACGACCTACTGACCCGATTGATGGTGCATTGCTCCTAACTGGGGATGTAAGAGAAGAAGGCGTAATTGCAAGTCTTTCTTCAGAGAATTCAGATGAGGGGTACAATTCGGTAGTTTCGGATATATCTCCCAGTTTGACTGGGCGATATGATACTGATCAGGCGATTTCCCTTGAGCTCTCGGCGATGGCTCTGGATGTGGCTGCTAAACTTTTGAAACCCGGTGGCTCATTTGTGACAAAAGCATTTCAGGGCACGGGTATCGAGCTGTTGATCGAGGCTTGTAAGAAGCGTTTCTCCTTCGTCAGACGTTTCTCTCCGACAGCAAGCCGCAATGCATCATCGGAGATATATGTCGTGTGTAAAAACAAGAAGCCCGTGACTGAGAGGATGGACTCCGCAATCGAGCACATCCAACGAGGCCTCATCGATGCGGGTGTGTTAGTGGGGGGAGAAGAAGAAGAAGACGAAGGGCCTGTAGTTGGTTTCAGGCGCCTATGAAGAGCATTATTCGTCAGCCATCTTCGCGGCCTGGGCCGCCCACTTGTCCCTCCGGACCCTGCCTGGGAAGAACTCGATCGCCGTGTTGACCTGGTCCTCGAGCTCGGGGGTCATGTTCGCGACCTGCCTGAAGGTGGTGATGCCCA
>MDSV01020087.1_pt1 | contig 15992 bp, 12 predicted proteins | sample 810851 | NCBI WGS metagenome assembly MDSV01 (sample SAMN05326640, study PRJNA326480) | marine metagenome | isolation source: seawater | place: Atlantic Ocean: North East | collected 2012 | reverse complement strand
ATTCTTGATAGTATTGCCATTGAATCAGATAACCTATACTCAAATCAAGGAGCAAAATATGGTGATGATGTATCTGTAACATTTCGTCCACAAGAAGAAATTATGACACCATTTGTTATAATTTCAGGTGATACGGCTGATAATATTACACGAATTGGAGATAATTGGATTGCTACAAGAACAATGCAAGCAACAGATGTGGAAGGGGTCATATCATTTAATTTTACTCCTTTTGATTTAGCTGGTAATCCAGGGGGCGCCAGTACACAATCGACTAATAATTCTAGGGTGATTCTTGATAATTCATCTCCATTTATCAATTATTTGTATGAATGTAGTATTTTAGAAGATAAAGATTTTACTCCTAGTACCGATTCTTTACGCTTGGGTATGGATGGTGGAGATTTACTTTCTGGTGTGTTGCGTTTTGGTTTTGCTGTAGGTACTTCACCTGGGGTAGGAAATGTAATACCTTGGGCTGAAACAAATGGTATTGCAGATACGCTATTAGAGGGGTTGACATTACAACCGAATTTTCAGTATTTCGCAAGTGCATATGCTGTTGATTGGGCAGGTAATATATCTGATACAATTTTAGGAGATGGTTTTGTTGTTGATGTTATCGCTCCTTCTATTGGAAGTATTAATGATGGTTTTGATTCCAGCGATGAACTTGATTGGACGATTGATTCCACTTCGTTAGATGTCAAATGGCAAGAGTTCACTGATAATTTTATTATAGGTAATTATGAGTTAAGTGTTCTCGATGAGCCTGATACCTCTAAAGTCTTAGATTGGTTTTTAGTAGATACTCTATCGGACTCAACAACAATCACAAATTTGAGTTTAAAAAAATATATGCAATATTTTGTAGCAATTCGAGCAATAGATATGGCTGGTAATAAATCTGATTCAGTTCGTACAGATGGAATTTATTTTGATAATTTACCAGCTAAAATTGATACAATCACACCAGCTATAGAAAATTATCTCGATGTTACTTCAACAGAGCAAATTAGTTTTAAGTTTAATAAAGATTTAACACAATTATCATTTAGTTTAAAAAATATTGGTACAGATACAATTCCGTATGATTTAAGTTATTCTGATAGTGTTGTTACAATCAACTTAACTGAGCAATTGCTCACTGCAGACACTCTTGTATTTTATTTTGATAGTATCATGAGTTTAAATCGTTTATCTATGACAGATTCCGTTATAATGTATAGTACGCTCTGGGGTGACTTAGATAGTAATAAAGTTTTGGATGTGCTTGACGTTGTACGTTTCAATACTTTATGGCCGAATATAGATCTTGCTCCAGTATCTTTTAATCCACCTCATTATGCTCCAGATCTTGATGGTGAAGCAAATTTACGAGATCTTGCTGTTTTTTCACGAATGTGGAATTGGTATTATAGTACATATATACCGACATATCTTGTGAACACAGGAAATCAAATATTTTTGGATGCAACATATCATAATGGACAATTGAAGATTGATTTGCCTCCATTCACTAGCGCAGGCCAGATAACTTTTACTGATTTAGATAATCAAATTATGGAATTATCTGAAGTAAAAAACACATCTAATAACCTTGTGTTTGTAAATGAAGATACTTTATCGTTTATAAAAACATATACTTTTGCATCATTAGGAGAAAATATAGATTCAGTTTTTTCCATTACCTTGGATTTAAATTCAAAAAAAGACTATTATCAAGAAATGCAAGCTAGATTTTATGATATTGATGGGAAAGAAATACTTCATGGTTCAACTATTTTAAAAATTATTCCAATACCTAATCAATATGCATTAGGGCAAAACTATCCAAACCCTTTCAATCCATCAACGACAATTCAGTTTCAACTGCCAGAAGAATCTTATACGCAGATAGCTATATATGATCTATTAGGAAGAGAACTAATACAACTTGTGAATGAAATATACTCTGCGGGTTATCATGAAGTGATATGGAATGGAAAAGATACATTTGGCAGGACTATTCCTTCGGGTATGTATTTATATCGTATGGATACAAATGGTTTTAGTAGTACACGAAAATTAGTGTTTCTAAAATAGACAAAAAACCATTCAAAAATAATTTCCTTAATATAAATTGCAACATCTCTTTTATAGAGATTTTTGGAGGATACTATAAACAATTTAATATTTAAGGAAATCTAAAAATGTCAGATAATCTATTTTCTCCGAATGAAGAATTTTCAAATAATGCTCACATCAATTCTATTAGTGAATACCAAGAATTATATAAAAAATCTATTTTAGATCCAGAAAATTTTTGGACTGAAGTTGCAGAACGTATCACCTGGTTTAAAAAATGGGATCAAGTCCGGGAATATGATTTTGTTAAAGGATCAATTAAGTGGTTTGATGGTGCAAAGCTTAATGTAAGCTATAACTGTTTAGATCGTCATGTTGAAAATGGTTTTGGCGATCAAAATGCTATTATATGGGAAGGAAATAATCCTCAAGAAGACCAATCATTTACCTATAGTGAGTTGCTTTTAGAGGTGAAAAAATTTGCTAATGTTTTAAAAAGTATTGGAGTTGAAAAAGGTGATCGGGTATGCCTCTATATGCAAATGGTTCCTCAATTACCCATTGCAATGCTTGCATGCGCAAGGATAGGAGCAGTGCATTCGGTTGTATTTGGCGCATTTAGTCCAGAATCTCTTCGAGATCGTATTAATGATTCTTCATGTAAAGTATTGGTTACACAAGACACTGGAGTTCGGGGAATAAAAAAGAATATTCCAATGAAAGCGAATGCTGATAAAGCAGTATCTGAAACACCTTCTATACAACATGTAATCGTTGTGAAAAGAACTGGCGTTGATGTCAGTATTAAAAGTGATCGTGATCTATGGTGGCATGAAATGATGGCAAAGGCGGATCTGGAATGTATACCTGAAGAAATGAATGCAGAGGATCCTCTTTTTATATTGTATACATCTGGCTCCACAGGAATACCAAAAGGCGTGATGCATACAACAGGTGGATATCTAGTTTATACTTCATTTACGCATGAAAAAATATTTGATTATAAACCTGGTGATATTTATTGGTGTACAGCAGATATAGGGTGGATTACAGGACATTCATATATTGTATATGGTCCTTTAGCGAATCAAGCAGTAACTATAATGTTTGAAGGCGTTCCTAATTATCCAGACTTTGGAAGGTTTTGGGATGTTGTTGATAAACATAAAGTAAAACAGTTTTATACAGCTCCTACTGCACTACGAGCCTTAATGAAAGAGGGTGATAAACATGTAACCACTCGAAATCTTTCGAGCTTACAATTGTTAGGTACAGTAGGAGAGCCAATTAAAGAGCCTGAATGGATGTGGTATTATAATATTGTAGGAAAAGGGAAATGTCCAATCGTTGATACTTGGTGGCAGACGGAGACAGGTGGAATATTAATTTCTCCACTTCCAGGTGCTACACCTACTAAACCTGGGTCAGCAACAAACCCTTTTTTTGGTATAGAACCTGTTCTACTATCAGATGATGGAAAAGAAATTGAAGGCAATGATGTTCAAGGGCTTCTAGCAATCAAGCAGTCCTGGCCGGGTCAAATGAGAACGGTTTATGGTGATCATCAACGTTTCATTAATACATATTTTTCGCAGGTACCTGGTTACTATTTCACTGGTGATGGGGCGCGTCGAGATAAAGATGGTTATTATTGGATAACTGGAAGAGTAGATGATGTACTTAATATTTCTGGTCATCGTATAGGTACTGCAGAGGTTGAAGGTGCTATTGGAAAAGCTACTGGCGTTGCAGAAGCTGCTGTAGTTGGCTTTCCACATGAAATAAAAGGCCAAGGGATATATGCATATGTAACATTAATGACAGGTACAGTACATAATTCGGAAGTAAGTCAAGGAATCTTGGATAATGTAACTAAAATTATTGGTCCTCATGCAAAACCGGATAAAATACAATACACACCCGCTTTACCAAAAACCCGTTCTGGAAAGATTATGCGACGAATTTTAAGAAAGATAGCAGAAGGTGATATGGAGAATTTGGGTGATACATCAACGCTTGCAGATCCTAGTGTTGTTGAAGAGCTTATTATAGGAAAAAAATAAATTTAACTTATTAGACAGGAGATTATATGGCACATTTAAAAACAGTTTCAGCCACAACAAAAAATTGGTCTGAACTACCAGCAGATGTGATAGCTGTTGGTGTATTTTCCAAAGGAGAATTATCTCCAATGGCAAAAGATGTTGATAAAACTTTAGGAGGGCAGTTACAAATTTCCATTAAAAATGGAGACATAACTGGTCGCAAAGGTGAATCAATGATTTTTTATAGTGAGAAACATCGCTTATTAGCAGTTGGATTGGGAGAAAAGAAAAACTTGGATTTAGAGCAGATTAGACGTGCAAGTGGAACAGCAGTCAAAACCGCTATAAGAAATAAACTTGCTAATATATTTATGGAAGAATTTGCACAAGATAAAGATGGAGCAGCTCAGGCGCAAGCAGAGGGCGCCATTTTAGCTTCTTACCAATTTCTAGATTATAAAACGATGAATAAACAAAATAATTTCATGTTGAAGAAGGTAACTGTTCGAACGTGGGATAGATCTGGTTTAAAGAAAGGTTCTTTGATAGCGAATGCTGTTTGTTTTGCAAGAGATCTTGGGAATCATCCAGGGAATGTTGCTACTCCAACAAAATTAGCACAAGAAGCTCGAAAAATTGGAAAACGTGGAAAGATGCGAGTACGTGTTTTTGATCGCGCAAAAATTATCAAAATGGGTATGGGGGGACTTGCCGGCGTTGCAGCGGGAACGGATGAGCCTCCCAAATTTATTTTAATGGAATATTGGGGTACAAAGAAAACTGAGAAGCCTAAAGTGCTCGTTGGAAAAGGTCTTACTTTTGATTCGGGAGGGATTTCTATAAAGCCAGCATCTAAAATGGATGAAATGAAATTCGATATGTGTGGTTCTGCCGTAGTTTTAGGAGCAATGCATGCTATTGCAGATTTAAAACCTAAGGTTAATGTAGTTGCGATAGTCCCTTCAACAGAAAATCTAAACGGAGCAAAAGCATATAAGCCTGGAGATATCTTAAAAGCATATAATGGTAAAACTATTGAAGTGTTAAATACGGATGCGGAAGGACGATTAATTTTAGCAGATGCTTTATCCTATGCAAGTAAACATTATAAACCTGAATACATCCTTGATTTTGCGACACTAACTGGAGCAGTTGTTGTTGCTCTTGGATATGTAGCTACAGGTATTATGGGTACTGATGATACTCTAATTAAAAAAGTTAAATCTTCCTCCAAGACAACAGCAGAAAGAGTTTGGGAACTACCACTTTGGAAAGAATATTGTCATCAAATTCGATCAAAGATTGCAGATGTGAAAAACATTGGAGCTCCGATGCAGGCTGGCACTATTGCTGCAGGGGCTTTCTTGAAAGAATTTGTTAAGGATGGAATTCCATGGTGTCATTTTGATATTGCTGGAACTGCATGGAATGATTCTGAAACTGATAAGGGAGGTGTAATTAGAGAAAAGCCGTACACTCCTATTGAAGGGGCCTCAGGTAATATAATTAGATTAGTATTAGATTTAATTGATGCATGATTATCTTTTTTGAATAAAGTTGCTATCATAACCGCTGCTAGTAAGGGAATGGGTGCTGCATGTGCCCATGCACTTATTAAAGAAAAATATAATCTAGTTTTAATGTCTAGGACAGACCGTGTGCTGGACCTTGCTAAAGAATTGGGTGCAATTGGAATGGTTGGAAGCGTCAAAGAGCAAGATGATATAAGAAAAGTTGTAGACTTAGCAATGGATACATATGGTCAAATTGATGCTATAGTAAATAATACAGGCCATCCACCAAAGGGAGATCTTTTAGAAATTACGGATTCTGAATGGAAAGAGGCTTTTGATCTACTATTATTAAATGTAGTTCGAATGTCAAAATTAGTAGTTCCCATTATGAAAAAAAAAGGTGGATCAATAGTAAATATATCATCATACAGTGCGAAGGATCCTAATGTGCTATTTCCAACATCATCAACGATTCGAGCAGGACTTTCAGCTTTTGTTAAGTTATTCGCTGATCAATATGCAAAAGATGGTATTCGTATGAATAATATATTACCTGGGTTTGTTGATAGTTTTGATGTAAGTGACGAAGTTCGTTCAATGATTCCATCAAAACGAGAAGGAAAGGTTGATGAAATAGCGAATACAGTGGTTTTTTTATTATCGAATAAGTCAAGTTATGTTAATGGACAGAATATTCGTGTTGATGGTGGATTAGGAAGGTCAATATAATCTTTTTATTGAAGACTAATCTTATAGTTAATGCAAACAAAAATTTTACGTACTTTTAATAATGGACTTTATTAGCGGAATTATTCTTTTTCTAATTGGATTTGTTGTCGGATCATTAATTATTTGGTTTATGCGACAAAAAGAATTGGATTCTAATCGTTTAAGAGAGGATGGCCTAAAAGAAATTTTTGGAAATATATCTAGACAAGCTTTAGATCAGAATATAGAAACATTTCTGAAAATGGCCGAGAGTAGGTTTAGTGAATTATTGAAATCCTCTGATGGGCAATTAGATGAAAAGAAAAAGCTCATTGATCAAAGTATAAAAGAAATGAAAAATCACTTAGAAGGTCTTGGTAAACAAACCTCAGAACTAAAAGGTCAGATGGAAGCCTCTCGAAAAGGCATAACTGAATTATCTGATACTACCTCCCAATTAAGACAGATACTATCAAGTTCTCAAGCGCGAGGTCAATGGGGAGAAAGAATGGTTGAAGATATATTGAGCTTTATTGGACTGATTGATGGTGTTAATTATACGAAACAGACACAGGAAGGAAAGGGCAGACCGGATTTTACCTTTTATCTACCTAAAGATCGTCATATTAATATGGATGTAAAGTTTCCTCTGAATCATTATGAGAATTTTCTTGCTGCTGATAATGAAAATGATAAGATAAGCGAAAAGAAGGCTTTTCTTTCTGATGTACGCAATCATGTTAAGGAAATTGCTAAACGCAATTATATTAATCCAGAAGCAGGAACAGTTGATTATGTTTTGATGTTTATTCCAAATGAAAGCATTTATTCTTTTTTGAATCAAGAAGATAAGGATCTTATCGATTTTTCTTTATCTAAAAGAATTCTACTTTGCTCACCAATTACACTGTATGCTATTTTATCACTCATTCGACAGGCAGTATCTAATTTTTCCTTGGAGCAAAGGGCAGGAGATATGCAGGCAATGGTTAGTGCCTTCAAAGAACAATGGGAAAAATTTGTAGAAAAGCTTAATGCGCTTGGTAAGAGTATAGGTACAATACAAAAACATTTCGATGAATTAAGTGGAACAAGAGTTCGTCAATTAGAAAAACCAATGGAAAAGATTATTGATTTAGAATTAAAAAGTAATGATGATGATCAAATAGAGAATGATGCAGCATGATTAAATACATAGCCATTATATTACTTTCAATTTTTGGATGTGTAGGTCCACCTGAACCAGATGATGGATTAATTGATAATTTGCCTTCCATAATTAATACATCAGATGTTTTTAGTTTTTCTCTTAGAGGTGATAAGTATGATTTTAATGAATCATATGATCTATCATTCTATTTAGACTCTAATTCTGTTTTATCAACAGCATTAATTATTAATGAATTTTCAGGAAATGATACCACATCTATTTTTTTGAAAAATAGTTTAGACTCAACACTGTATTGGTATTTGGTGTTGGGAAATAGTGTCTATACCCGATCTGATACCATGTCAGGCGATCCTTTAAGCTATCCAGAGAAAATCAATGTTGTAGGAACGCAATTTAATGGTGTGGTCGATTTTCAAATTATTAAACAATAATTTCAACTAAAATAGTAGCCTTGGAATTTCAATTAAATACCGGAGATTTATATGCTATTCTAACGTCTTTTTGTTGGGCCTCAGGAGTAATCTTGTTTCAAGTATCAGGACGAATACTTGGAAGCATGCATATAAATGTTGTCAAAAATACAATTGGTGTAATTGGTTTTATTTTATTCCTAATTATTCAAGGACATAGCTTTCCAATTTTTACTTACAATGAAATGGCAATTCTTACAGTTAGTGCAGTATTGGGAGTTGCAATTGGAGATTATTTTTATTTATCTGCATTGCGAAACCTAGGAGCGGGGTTGAATGCGATTGTTGGTACAACATTTTCAATTTCAATTTTTATTCTATCATATCTTATGTTTGGAGAAGTTATTGCTTTGCGAGGGTATTTCGGTGGTATCTTAGTAATAAGCGGTATTGTTATTGCAACGGTAGAAATACCCAAAAACAAAAGTAGAAAGGATATAACTCAGGGAATAATCTTTGGACTTATTGCTCAGGTTCTTACAGCCTTTTCTGTATTAATGATCAAGCCAGTGATGGCAGTGCATCCAGTGGTTCCAATCGCCTTGATTCGATTTGGCATTGGAGCCCTATTAGGAGCCCTTTTTCTGTATTATATGGAAGGGACTAATAACTTAATTAAGACGTATAAAAAAGGATTTAGTCATGCTCCTTTGGTTCTTGGAGCTTTTTTTGGGACTTTTCTTTCCGTTATCTTTTGGCTTGCTGGTTATAAATATACTTTGGCAGGTCGTGCAGCTATTTACAATCAATTATCAACAATATTAATTATTTTAATGGCTGCTTTATTTTTGAAAGAGAAGATGAATAAAAGAAAGTGGTTTGCCGTTTGTTGTGCATTGTCTGGCGCTATTTTAGTAAGTACTGCATAATAACGTATCCCTAATCTTCTTCCCAGGCAGGACATAAGAAATATCTATAGTCACAATGTTGGCAATTGAAGTCCCCAGGCTTAGTTGGGAATTCATTTTTTCTTATTCCTTGGGCTACTTTAGAAACTTTTTCTAATTCTTTACTTAGGTCATCAGATGTAAATGTATAACTTTCAATAGGATCTTCATAATGACGCAAAAAATGAAGAATTGTGGTACCAGGTTTACCTTTCACATCTTCAACAGCATCTCTCTTTAGCGCTTCGGTATATAGTGCAAGCTGGAGATTGCCTTTTGCCTTTTCTTTATTTTTACTAGTCTTATAATCAATAACAGATAAAGAATTTCCTTCTTGATCAATTCGATCTATTTTACCAGATATTACCACTTGCAAGTCATCAATAGTAAAATTGAACATTTTTTCCCGAGCGATAACTGTAGAAGGATGTTCTTTGCTATAACTGTAATATGCTTCAACCAGTTCTATAGCTTGTTTTTTAAACTCTTCTTCCCGTAATAAATATTCAAATGCATCTTTTCTCCAATGTTTATCTAATAAATCCATCATTATTTCAAGACTTTGATCAGTCTTGCAGTGAAATTCATCTAATACGTTATGGATAATTATTCCAAATTCCATTGTGGCACGTGTTTTTCTCTCAGGAACTTTATCAATATGTTTGAGACGATATTTATAGGGACAAGTTTCATAATCATTAATACTACTTGCTGATAATTTTAATAGATATCTTGAATCTAATTTATTTGAGTCTTCTATTGTTGGGCTCTCATTTAAATTTTTCATTTTTGATAAGATTTCACTAGCGTTATCATAATGATTAGCAGCTATTTCGTGACTAAGATCAACAAGCAGTCGTTGTTTTTCTGAATTTAACTCAGGCTGTGTTACAGCTTCATTGTTCATTTTCATAATAGAACTCTCCATTATTTTTGGTTCTAAATTTTCTAATTCTTTTGTAAAAATAGATTGAGCTTTGGATGGGCCAAATAAATACAATTCATCTTTTGCTCTGGTGCAAGCTACATGAAAAATTCTCCGTTCCTCTTGAAGATGGAACTCTTCTACAGGTATAGGATTTTCCGCAAACCAATGTTTCCATGATATAGGTAACTCATCTATAATTTTTGGTTTGTTAAAACGAATAGGAAAGCTTCCAGATCTTAAAAAAGGGATGATTACTATTGGATATTCTGACCCTTTTGATTGATGTACTGTTAAGATTTGAACTGCAGCATTTTTATTATATTCTTTTGGTTGGGCCGCTTCAATATTCATATTTCTTTGTAGAATATTCATATATTGAAGCCAGCTTTTTAAGGTAGAGTTTTCTTCTATTGCATTAAATCGCTCAGCGATTAACATTAATTTCGCCATATTTGCCAAGTTTAGACGTTGCTTGTATCGATAACGCTTCCGCAAATATTGTATTTCATCAGAATCTTTTAAATGCGTTAATATATCCCAAACTATTTCATCAGCACGTTGTTTCTTCTTATAAGATGTTAAGATTTTTTCTCTTGTTGATAAAACCCATACAACATCTGGAAATTTTATTGATAATTTATCTAATGCTTCTAATCGATTCTGAATAGATGATTGATTAGACTCACTATAGAATTTTGATGTCCATTCATATCCCATTCTTTCTTTTAAAATTCGAAATAAAGCGGCTTCAGATCTTTCATCAGAAATAACTAAATGACCCCAAGCCAATACATCTTTTACAATAGGTACGTTAAAAAATTTCTCAATATGAATATCTACAGGTATTGCTGATTCTTGTAAAACAGAAGCGAGGTTTTTTATATGCCCCCATGATCTACATATAATAGCTATATCTCCAAATACACGATTGTTTGTTTCTACCATATCATGTACTAATTGAGGAATATGTTTCATGCTTTCTTTAGATTCAGAAACATACCATTTTGGTGTTGGTCCAGTTTTTGGAAGTTCTTTCGGTCTAATAAGTGTTTTTTTTTCTCTTTGTGTATTCTGTTCTATTGATCCATTTGCTAAATCTAGTATTTCACTGGATGAACGATAGTTTTCAACTAGTTTTACCATTTTATAATCAGAGGAATAAGAGTACCTTTTTTCAAAATCTTTTATATTATAATAATTAGCTCCCCGAAAGCTATAAATACATTGGTCTTCATCTCCAACAACAGTTATACTTGGTTTATCACCTGCGATAAAATTGATTATTTTATTTAGTGCATAGTTATTATCCTGATACTCATCAATAAAAATGTGTTTATACTTTTTTCTGGTATTATTTAATACGGTAGAATTGGAATTAAGCATATTCCAACAATCAAGAATCATATCACCATAATCTACAACACCCATCTTGTTTTTTTCTCTTTGAAAATGGTCAAAAACCTTTAACAAGTCAGAAAGTTGATTCATGCAGTCATCGTAATCACAATCCTTATGCATATTTGGAAAAATTTGATGGAAATTTTCCTCAAAAATATTTGTTGACTGATAAAGTTCATTAAGTTGATCTGGTGTAAGAAGCTCATCACGCACTCGATCAATAAAGGGTATGAAAGATTTTGTAATAGCTGTATAGGGAGAAGCTAAAAATGAAGAGGAGCTTATAAATTTTAATTTATCAAAATGATTTATAAAATAATATATAATATCATCTTTTTGCCAAAGTATTTTTTCAGCATTGGGACTACTATTTTGATCACGTACTAATGCATTACAAAATCCATGGAACGTACTAATGGTAATTTTATCTGCAGTACTACCAATTATTTTTTTAATTCTAGTTGATATTTCTAATGTAGTTTTATCCGTGAAAGTAAGAAGTAGTATATTTTCTGGAGGGATATTTTCATTGTGGATTAAATGGCTTATACGATTAAGCAATGTGGTTGTTTTTCCAGTTCCAGCTCCAGCAAGAATCATTAACGGAGCAGGTTTATGTAAAATGGCTTCTTTTTGAGCAATATTTGGATTAAATGTAGTAGCGCTTGATTCCATATATAAAATTAGACATTAATCAGGTTAATTTCAGTGAACAAGTTTCGTATTTTAATATTTAACCTTTTATGGTTTTAAGCGTCTAAAATGGTGAGAATGAATGAAAAAAGATCAAGAACTCATACAAGACTTTCAAAATGGAAATGAAGAGGCATTTAATGAACTGGTTCGAAGATATTTGGATTTGGTCCATGGATTCTTTCAAAAACTTACGAATGATGAGATGGAGGCAGAAGATTTGGCGCAAACTGTATTTATTAAATTGTTTAAGTCTCTTAAGAAGTTTCGTTTTGAATCAGAATTCAATACTTATTTATACCGTGTGAATGCAAATACTGCAAATACTTACTTTAAAAGGAATAAATGGCGAAATATTCTTCATTTGGACCAAATGGTTGAGCCGTCATTTGATGATAATCAACAGGATAGAGAATGGAAAAAAGAGGAACTTTGGAACGCTATTAGCAGATTACCAAAGAAGCAACGATCAGTCGTTATGATGAGAATTTCAGAAATGCTTCCTTTTAAAGATATAGGAAATATTCTTGACATGTCAGAGGGTACAGCCAAAGTCAACTTTCACCATGGTATCAAGCGTATTAAAGTATTATTAGGAATAATTAAATGAATTTTGAATCAAAAATCAGACAAATACTATCTGATTCAGATAGAACCATTGATAAAGAACAATTCATTAATAATCTAACTAAAGTCAGATACAAGCATCAATTAAAGCGTAGTCAGACTATTTCAAGTGTTTTAGCTATATGTTTGATTATGGCTGTTAGCCTAACAAGTTATTTCGAATTAGATCAAGGAATTATTCATTCGAGCGGTAATTATTATTTTAGTGATGGCAATATGTTTCATTCAGAATTTGATCAAGATAATTTTATTGATAATGATTATTTATTAGATGATCTTGTTATTTATATTATGGAAGAGGAAGATGATATTTGGACAGCATTTACCTTTTTAGATGAAATAGAATTTGATAATTTTATTAACTATATGGAGGAAGAGTCATGAGAATAACTCATTTTTTTATGATAAATTGTATATTAGGCGCTACTTTAATTGCACAGTCTGATCGTTGGGATGATGCGAAAGATGAGGGTCGTGGTAGAATGGAAATGTATGCAATCTGGAAGCTTACAGAAACTCTTAATCTCACTGAAAAGCAAGCTGAGGTATTTTTTCCAAAACTAAACACATATAAAGATAAAATGAAAGGCATCCAAAGAGATAGAAAAGGAAATTGGAAAGATATTGTGGATAAGGCTAAAAAAGGAGGCGCAATTACTGATAAAGAATTACAAGAAGTCTTAAATAAGGATCGATCCTTTGATAAGAAAATTATTGCTGAAAAAGAGAAATTTTCTAATGGGTTAAGTGACGTCCTTAATAATGATCAGATTGTTCTATATCATGTTTTTGGAAGAGAAATGTTAGGAGAAGCTAAAGAAAGGATGCGAGATCAGCGTAAGAGAGGAAAGAATATGGGCGGATTTAAAGGGAAACGTAAACGCTGGTAGAGATTTGAATAACAGTAATTATTCAATGCCCGATTATTATCGGGCATTTTTGTTGTTTGTCGTAAACAATTATTTATAGATAACTTCGTCCTAATCAATAATTAATAAAAGTATGAAAAGAATATATAATTTTAGTGCAGGGCCTGGTATCTTGCCTCAAGATGCGCTTGATGCTGCTTCAGAGGCAGTTATAGATTATAATAATAATGGTATAAGCATTCTTGAAATGAGTCACCGCTCTCAGCCTGTTATTGATTTAATGAATAAGACTTCTTCTTTAGCTAGGGAATTACTATTAATACCAGATAATTTTCATATCCTGTGGTTACAAGGAGGAGCTTCAACGCAATTTTCCATGATTCCTATGAATCTACTTCCAGATGAAGAAACTGCAGACTACACTGATACAGGTTTATGGGCTGCAAAGGCAATTGATGAAGCAAAAGCATTTGGCAATATAAATATAGTTTCCTCATCTAAAGAATCAATGTATAATTTAATAAATAAGGACTTAAGGCAAACACCTAAAGCTATCTATTTACATATAACGAGTAATAATACTATATATGGGACACAATGGAAGAGGTTTCCAAAGGTCTTAAATCCTAATGGATTTATTATTTCAGATATGTCGTCAGATATATTCAGTCGAAAAATTGATTTTAATTCTTTTGGATTAATTTATGCAGGGGCGCAAAAAAACATGGGACCTGCCGGAGTCACTATGGTAATTATTCGCGATGATATTTTAGGTAAAATGAAAAGACATATTCCTACTATGTTTAACTATAGCACGCATATCAATAAAAGTTCAGCATATAATACGCCTCCAGTTTCAGCAATATTTGTTGTTTATAAAACTCTAGAATGGTTACATAAAATTGGTGGTGTAGCTGTCATTGAGGAAAAAAATAAAATTAAATCAGATAAACTCTATGGTGAGATAGAAAGAAGCTCTGTTTTTACTTCTCCAATTAGAAAAGAGGATAGATCTCAAATGAATGTTCCATTTATTTTTATCGAAGAAAGAGATGAAAATGAATTTTTGAAATTTTGTTCGAATAGAGGTTTAATAACTTTGAAGGGACACAGATCGGTCGGTGGTTTTCGTGCTTCTATTTACAATGCAATGCCTGTTGAAGGAGTAGATGCATTGATTTCTGCGATGCAAGACTATGAGTCTATGCTATCTTAATATTATTTAAATAGTTTATCTAGTTTTGGTTTAATTACGATCCTACAATATGGTTGATCCATATTGTTAATGTAGTAATTGTTATGATAATCTTCTGCAGGCCAAAACTTATCTAGCTTAGTTATTTCCGTAACGATAGGATTTAAAAATATATTTGAATTATCCACCTTAATTTTAGAATTTTCAGCTTCTATTCTTTGTTCATTATTATGGTAAAAAATAGCAGATCTATACTGTGTTCCAACATCGTTACCTTGGCGATTTCTAGTAGTTGGATCATGCGATTTCCAAAACATATTTAATAGATCATTAAACCCAATTATTTTTGGGTCAAAGGTTATCTGGGTAACTTCAGCGTGCCCGGTTGTTCCAGTGCAGATTTCTCTGTATGTAGGATTCTTTTTATGACCACCAGAGTAGCCGGGAATAACGTCAATTACACCATCTAGACGCTCAAACACTGCCTCTACACACCAAAAACATCCAGAGCCAAATGTTGCTTTTTGCGTTTCTTTCATTGATTTTTCTCCGAAAAGGATTGAAAGGAATAAACCAAATATTAATAATTTACTATTTTTCACTTATAACGATATTACAAATAGTAAATATAGCAATTAATATAATTATTCAATTGATATAGGTTTTTTGAAATTGTATTGTAATTTCGCGAACTATAAAACAGTATGTTTGATATAAAATGTTGACAATAAGTGTTTTAAAAGAATCTGTTGATGGTGAGAAGAGAGTTGCTTTAGTACCAGAGAGTGTTAAACGACTAGCTAAACAGGGTATTTCGATACTTGTTCAAGAGGGAGCAGGTGTTGAGGCTGGTTTTAGACCAAGTGATTATGAAGCAGCAGGTGCTGCCATAGTGTCAAATTATGATGAATTACTTAATGATGGGAATGTATTTTTAAAAGTACAAGTTGTTTGTCTTCAAGATGGTATGTTGGAGCTAGTAGATCCACTTAAAAAAGGGTCTATTATAATCGGATTCATGAGTCCCTTTAAATATATTCAGAACATACAATCTCTTGCTGATAGAGAGATTACTACTTTCTCCATGGAGTTAGTTCCCCGAATCTCTCGCGCTCAACGCATGGATGCATTAAGTGCCATGAGTTCAGCTGCTGGTTATAAGGCAGTGCTATTAGCTGGAAGTACTTTAAATAAGTTTTTTCCATTAATGATGACTGCTGCAGGAACAATCTCTCCTGCAAATGTACTTGTGATAGGTGCGGGTGTAGCGGGTTTACAAGCAATCGCTACGGCAAAAAGGCTGGGAGCTCGAGTGAAGGCTTTTGATACAAGACCAATTGTGAAAGAACAGGTTGAGAGTTTAGGTGCAGAATTTATTTCTCTAGAAACAAGTGATGAAGCGCAAACTAGCAGTGGTTAT
>MDSV01213388.1_pt1 | contig 15993 bp, 20 predicted proteins | sample 810851 | NCBI WGS metagenome assembly MDSV01 (sample SAMN05326640, study PRJNA326480) | marine metagenome | isolation source: seawater | place: Atlantic Ocean: North East | collected 2012 | reverse complement strand
TTGAATCTCCAACATACATAACTTTAACACAATAAACTGAATCGAATAGTTTATTATCCTCGAAACCAAGGACAACAGCCGTGGTCTCGGCAACGGGGTTGATAACCATATCTCCAACTTTAAAGTCTACGCCTCGCACTTGCTTCTCCATTGTTTGTTATATTTATATTATAGGCTATTTTGGTGGGATTGTCAAGAATCTTTTTCAGAGAACTCGTTACTTTTCTCTGTCAATATTTTGACGGTGTGTTCTGCTGTGAGCCACTCCCAAGACATAAGGCTGGCCACTCTTATTTTGTTGGGTTCTTTGAAATATCTCTCTAGCCACCTTTGGCGAGTCCAACCTTCTAGCCATACATCAACCGGTGGGACATATATATTGTTTCCTGCTCTGATAAACCTACATTCTCGCACGCAATTCTTCCTTTATCAGAAGACACAAAACATATGGTGCTGCAATTACACACCCCAATGCAAGTGTGGCCAATAGCTGTGCTTCAATAATTCTGTCTTTTATCATGATTAACCTCCTTTAGTTCAGCGCAATGGTACCACCCGTTGTCTAAGTTGTCAATAAAAACCATATAGACCATATAATCTGCAAAAGCTTCACAGATTCCTATCTTATTCAAGCGCGTTGACCAATACATTTTGTTGCATTTAAGATCTTTAGCTTTCATCTGTAGTATATTCCGCATGCTCTTCTGAGAAAATCTGAGCTACTACGGTTCTCTTCACATTGGACATCCGTTATACATTCACAACGTGCTGAACCTGTATAATCTCTTCTGGTGCATTCATCATTACATTCTGATAAATGCCATATAGAACTTGGATTATTACAAGCGCATATCACAATATTTCTCTCTCTAAACTCTTCTGATTCTTGTTTTTCCTCTCCACAAGAGACAAGTAACAAGAAAAACAAAACATACTTCATTTATCTTTCTTCAAAACTCCGTAAAGGCCCCAAGCAAAGGCAACAAAAGAGATTAAAAAGAAATCTCTGGCTGAAAACGCAAAGAAGTGATGATATTCCTTTGGAATAAAATATCCCATATATATTGCCAAGCCCATTTGGACTGCGCCCATTGCCATGATTGCTCTACTTATCATGTCGCCAATGTCACTTCAAGTCGAGTAACTCTATCAGTAAAGTTTTTATTTTTTTTTGATACATACCCTTTCTTATTAATCCTTTCAAATTGGCTGGCCTCTAGCTCTGCCCACTCTCCACATTTCGGAAAGTATACCATATGTTTACCGTTTGATTCTGAGTAGCAAATATAACAGCCCTCTACCCCATTGATATTTCCACAGTCAAACAGTTCATAATCTTCAACGCATCGGACCGCTTCACCTTTGGTCACTTGTCCTCCTTGCGAATTAGTAAATTTTCTCTCATGTTATCTGCAAGTGCCTGACATATAGACAACACATCCTCTCTATTATCGCAGCACCACGGCTTATTTGTCAGCAAGTCTCTAAACCTAACAAAGACTTCTTCATAATTGTTTTCTGCTTGTTCTATTGTTTTTGTATCTAAATTGTCTATCTCAAAATATATGGACTCTGAAGTTGTGCCATGACAATCACTATAAAGTTTCGTTGTCAACCTGTTTCCATTCCTTACCTTCTCTGATTTCACGGGGAACATCCTTTTTTCTTATTAATTGATAACTTTGATATGCTATTATTGTATCTTGATTTAAACCATTTGTCAAGAGAATATTATAGTATTCTCCGTGAAGAATACCGACAACTTTTCCGTGTATTCTTGTGGGCTTGCCAAACGGATAGTCTCTAATGTAAACTATATCACCTCTTTCAAAGTCGTACATACTACACTAAATAGTATATCACAAAGGTATTTTATTTTGCAACCCTGAACAAATAGTATAGAAAAAGGAGGAATAAAACCCATGACACTCCATAATATATTTGTTCTTGAAGGGCCCAGGCATGTAATTTTACCTGCGATATTTCATGATTCATTCTTGAAAATATCTCCTCTCCTTTGGTACATACTCGACCTCACCGGTGTGACACCAAATAATATCACCGTTTGATAAAAGTATCTTTATTTTACTAACCTCATTTGGACCTTCAACGATCATAGCGATCTTAGATTCCTCTGATTCGTAAGATCCATGTCCAGTAACAACGTTTCTGATTTTAACCAAATCTCCAACTTTCATGCTGCTTTACCTCTTAGCCTAAGAAGAGCCAACTCTTTCTTTTTACACTCAAGCATAATGTCGTGGTTCTGTCCATAACTTTCTACTGGTTTTTTGATATAATCTGAATGAGCTTGTTTGCGTATTTTCGGGTCGCCTTGTTCAATCGCTCTTGATTCTGAGACGTGAACAACTGGCTTAATCCAGGGAGGCCAGGTTGATGCTGCGAGTTCAAGAGCTTCTTGTTCTGTGAGCCCTCCTGTGCAGAATCGATGGTGATGGTAATCGAAAACAATCGGGATTCCAGTTTCGTGGTGAATCTTGTCATAAATATCCTTTGTGCTCCACATGGAGGCTTTGTCGTCATTTTCTAGTGTGAATCGGTTCTTGGTGTTCTCGTCAAGTCCACCGGGTCGGTGGAAGTTTTCAATGAAACGCTTCGCTGTCTTATCCTTGTCGCCGTATGTACCGCCGACATGGATGTTAATCTTGTTGTAGTGGCTCGGCTCAAACCCCATCATGTCAAAGATGCGAGAGTGGTTGTTGAGTTCCTTGTAGGTCTTCTCTACAACTTCGAAGTTTGGCGAGGCCAAGCAACAGAACGGCCCAGGGTGAAAAGTTAGGCGATGGCCCCACTCCTTGGCATAGTCACCTGCATAGCGCAGCCAATACTTGATCTCCTTGTAGTGGGGTAGTTCCCAGTAGTTGTACTCTGAACACCAAGGGAAGATGTCAGAAGACATGCGATAGAATTTGATGTCGTTCTCCTCATTCCAAGCTAGGATCTTGATCAAGTCCTTGACGTTCTGAAGTGCAAGCTCAGAGGCATACTTGATGCCCTTCTCCTTGAATGTACGTTTAATCATAGAACGATTGGTTGTGACGCGAGTCTTCTTGGGTCCTGAACCAAGGGTCTCGTTGATACAGGCATAGCCGTAGTTCATTGTGTTACCTTTACTGTGATTGTGTGTATATACTATATCAGGCCTTTGTGCTTTTGTCAAGACTATTTGGTATTCTTTTTTGATGTGGTGGCGGCGGTGTTTCTTCTGACTCTTCTTATTCTTTCTTTATAGTTATCCTTGTCATCTTTAATATGTCTCACCCAAGCGTATCGGGGCCTTTTTTCCAAGTAATTCTCTATGTAATCACATGCAAAGGCCTCTCTTTCAAATACATTTTCTCTATATGCGATAGCGCCGTCCCTGTACTTTATCAGACCGTGTAACCACGATAACGTGTAAAGTACATAAAACCCTACAAATGCTAGTTCGAGTTGCTGCTGAAAATGGATTGTTTCGTGCCTCTTTGTGACAGGTGACAATAAATACCTACACCAAACAAAGGGCCCGAAAGATATAGCATAGATCGTTATGGGTGCAATATAAGATAAGAACACAGGTATCTTACTGTTCTCGATAAAAATAGGTTTCCAGTTTTTCATATTCTTTTCTCCACAATTATTAAAGTTCCGTAATTATAACTATCTTTTTCGTAGCAAAACCACTCGTATTCTTGAACAACGGTGCATACTATATCTTTCATTTTCGCAGAATTTCCAGTCACTATTTGACATGGCAACTCAATAAAATTGAGAAAACTTCTCGTCACCTCGTCAACTTGACTGTGTTTAACTCCGTGTAGGTCCAGTGTTTCCATCACTCTCTTTCAACTTAAAAAGCCAATGTATGGATACATATCCCAAATTATCATTAACTCTATCGTCTGGACTAGATCTCTTAAAAAAACCTTCGAACTCTGTTCCGGGCTGAATCTGCACGAGGGCCTTCATTTTTCTTTTCAAAGATGTGCTTTTGTGGCCAAGTTCTCGCTTAAATGATACTATAACTCCAATCCATGTTTTGCCATATAAGACATGAGTCACTAGGTCTCCAACTTTTAAATCACTAGCTTTATTTATTTTATGATCCACGCGCTAAACCCTCTACAGTTAATTAGAAGACTTCACACCAAACCAAGTTATCCAATAAAATAATTTTTAATTATATAAAGAACCATTGCCATACATACCGCAGAGATAACTAAAGGCCATCGTAAATCATTATCGTTTTGCATACGTATTCATTTCCGTTAGCTTACTGAGGTCGGTCATGCAAGACTGCATTATATCTCCTCTATTCCTTTTTGCTGCATCATCACAAGCAAATTTAATTTTGTAAAAAGACCTCTCACAATTTATATAAAACTGAAATGCGCGCAATGCTGCGGAGAAGCCAGAATAAATCACTGACCTAGACTTATGTTGAAATTCTGATATACCATGTCCATCAACTTCAACTCTAAAAACTATTGATGCTTTTGCATCGGATCCCAGCTTCGTTCTCACTTTCATGATTGGGTTAACCATTATATCGACCAGTCTTATCTTTTCTATGCTGGGGTATTTTTCCATATAATACCTATGGAGACCTGCAAAGAGGCCGTCAATAAAGCCTTTTCCTTTTGAATCAGAAATGGATACCACTCCAGAGGCATCTCCAGATTCCTCAAAAGAAAAATCTGTTGTAGTGAAGTCATCTCTCAAAGACTCTGATGCGGAGATTGAAAGCGGTACTAGGCTTGTTTTTGTTTCTCCAAGAATTTTATCAAACAGTTCTATTACACCCTCGCGGCGAAACTGTTGTGGGGTTTTTCTCATTATTCTATCCTTATGAGGCCTGTTGATAATTTAAATAAAGATTGCACGTTTTCTAGGCGCTTTATGTCTCTAACGATGCGTGCTTTGATTTGTTCCGGTTGGTTCATGTTTCCAGGCACAGATGGAATAAACTTTATCGCGAGGCCTGCGATATATCTACCCTCTGCTATTTTTTGGTTTCTTATTGCAACGGTAACAATAGTTACATTTGGTAAAGCTCTCAGGTCAGCTAGAATATCATCAAGGCCGCGGGCCCTGTCACCTTCCGTTGTTAACCCATAAGCGATCATGCAATGAAATTTATATATTCCTCGTTGTCGAGTACGGCCCTTTTCTTCTCCGAGCAATTCTCTCTCTAATTGTCTATAAAACATATTCTCATCAATCTCGTCGGCAAAACCCACTTCGTCTTCCGCGGGTAGGCCTTTTTGTTGTTCTCCCAGTTCTTCTTGCAAGATGGCAATAGCCAACTTCTTGGACTCTATAGCGTCTGTCCTCTCCTTATCTAGAGCGTCCTCAGCAAATTCTTCAAAACCTTCAAGCGTATAGCCTCCAACGGTATCGTATGCCTCATGACGCAAGCCCAATACAACGGTGCCTTCTGGCAATGAGGCAGCTGCAGCAGTCGTGTACAGGTCGTAACTCTCATACACATAGAGGCCAGCATCTTTGCAAGCTTTTTCCCACCGGCTTTCTAGCGCGCGCCAGAATTTATACTCACCATTTTTTTCTATAACCTCTGCAGGTATTCCGTGTTCCTCTGGTGTAATTTTAAATTCTGTGTTCGAGCCAAAGTCAATTTGAACATACCCATGTTCTCGAAAGGTATCTTGATCCGCTTCCCACCAAATTTTGCTAAATTCTGACTTTTCTTTGAAGGCTGCCTCTATCGCCTCACACTTTGGCGTGATAGCATCTATTGGATCGTCAGGTGGATTGTCCCACACGACATCTTGCGCTGCGGCTACGAGGCTGTCGTGAAGCTCTTGTGCAAGGTCAGACCAGTTTTCCTCATCGTCTGGGAACATTCCCTCGACGTGTTCTAGAACAACAGAGAAAAAGTCATCCGCACTGTGGGCATTATTCTTTGGGCCATCCCACCACATCTCAAACTCTGGTTCTCCTGGCCCTGACCATTGCATCGAAATCATGTGATTGTCTGTTCCTTCCTCAATACCGAAAAACCTAACCATCACAAACGCCTTACCTTTCTCCTCTGTATATTCCTTGAAGTAGTTATTCTTTGATTTTGTTGATATACACCAAGTAGTAAGCCTTGGGTTGTGACCAAAGAAACATGAAGCCTGAGTTGTAAGCGGTCTAACAGCATGTATACCGTTCGAGTTAAAAACTAACTCAGAGTTTTTCTTTGCTTCTTTTTCATCATAGAGTGCTTTCTTTCTCGCAGATTCTGACTGGCCAAGGTCATCTATTGTTCTGGTTAACGACCTCAGTGTGTATTTGTTTATATCTTTCTGCTCCAAGCGTGGCAGATTTGTGTGGAATTGCATTATGGCGCCCATTATTTCTTCAAACACCCTCGTGACGGACACAAATTGACCTTCAGTCCTTTGCCTATAAGTCACACTTCCATCGCGACCGGTAGAAGGAGCATAACTTTGCTTGTAGATCTCTTCTAGTTCCCGAGCGCCGAACATAATATACTTGGCCATGCCCTTGTCACCGAATTGGCTGCGGAGTTGTTGTGCCATGACATCTACCACTCCGAAATGATCTGCAATCGGTGCTAACCCCTTTGCTGTGCGCTTTCTGCTCTCTGATAACATCTTTCGTTCCCAGGTCATCTGTTCTCCAAGGACCCGACCATCAGACTTAACCCTGTTGAGTATTTGATTTTCAAGCTGTTCGTAAAATGTTTGCTTGCTAGAAGATTGCTTTCCCAATAGCTGAGATTCTAATGAACTATAAAAACAGTTCTTGTTACTTTCGAAGATATCTTCGTCTGAGGGATCTTTCTTAGGCTCAATCTGGTCCCAAGTGTCTGTTACTCCAGAGTATCTCTCAACCAAAAAAGACTGAAAAACTGCACCCATTATATCCAAAATATGAACGATGTCATTGGTCTCTTTGACAGACTGCATATTATTTACCGCGCTGGGATGAAACCGCGAATTGTAGTTACATGGTGGCGGTTCGATTTCTTCTAGAGATTTGATAGGTTCATCCGCGCGCGCACCTAGCCTGTCCATCATCATACTATCCCACCCGGCCATACTATCAGCGGGCCCGTAGGGCTGCATCAACTCTAGGGGAGCAAGAGATATAACGTGGCCGTCGATTACAGCATCGGCATAAGAGTTGTTGGAGTATTGCGCTGCAGCGTGGGGTACAGGGCCTGGCGTACTGCGGGCGGCTTTGAACGCGTGGCGGTTTGGTGAGGAAACTGCAGTCAATATTACATCATCTCCGGAGGCGAGGATTTTATATTCATAATTGCGCAGGGCGTTGAATCCGTTTAACATGTTTCGCAGAGGGCGCGAGGCGGCTGAAGCCCCTGAGTCTTCGAATAAATAACCAGGAAATTCTTTAGACAATTTTGCAAAAATCGCATCTTCTACTGGGTCGGACGGTTTTGACAAAGGCTGGTATTCATCCGTAGTCCTCAGGCAGCCAAAAAGTTTTTTATTATATGTATCCTCGTCGCGGGCGGGTATAAACGCGGATTTCGGAACTGTAACCGACCAAGCAGCGGTGATCTTGCCCTTATAAAAAGGTGTATGAGCCCCGAACTTGGCATTGCCCAATTCGGAATTTGGAAGCTTTTTATCTAAAACGTTAATCACGTCTTGCCAGATATCCATTTTCTTGAAAAACCAACATTGTTCATGCCAAGTTTCTGCCATTTCTGTCATCATTTCTACGGCTCCTTCTGGTGTGGAGCCGTTGGGTCCAAGTTTTTGTTGCCACTTTGGGGCAGAAAAACCGGCGCGGCGTGTGGCAGCATCAGCTACGAATTTTAAAGTCAACTCATTGTTCTGTTCTGTTGCGCCGGGTTTCCATTTTCCATTTTCCCAGTTTGACAGATAATCAGCAAGGACAGGGCCACCTTCGGGGTCACCAATAATCTGGGCTGATTGACCATTCATCTCTCCATAAGTACCTTGAGCCGTATTTGACCATGCTTGCGCGTCGGGACCTTGAAGGTGTGGGTTATCGAGCCGGTTTTTTGGGCTTTTGAGCGCTCGTATTTCAATCGGATCGACTACTCCCGGGGCCTCATATCTCTCAATTTCGCAGCTGATAATCGCCTTAGCAGCGAAGGGGCTCCTTGCATGCATTTTAACGAGTTTGGCATTGATGATTGCGCAATCGGTATCGGCATTTTTTTGAATTTCTGCCATGTTTGGGATATTTGCCTCTGCTTTCTTCCGATTATTCTGATATTTGATGATCGATTCTTTTGCTTCTTCAAATTTTACCCTAATCTGTTCAGCTGGATCGTTTGCTTTCATTATCTCAGATAAATTCGCAGTAACCCTTTCAAGCCCCTTTTTAATGAAAAACGATGCTAACTCCTTGGCCTCAGATTCAGATCTTTTACTGAGTGGCGTATGGTGCATAATCGCGTTAGCAATAAAATCCCGGGCAGAGTTCGTCCCCACCTCACGATTTGCTCCTGTGGTTATCTTTGAAAAAGAAAGCGGAGAGTTTCTTTCTCCATGCATGAAGGGTTGCCCGGCGGATTCGCCTTCTTCTGGGCATGGCTTAAAGGTGTAATGTAAAGCAATTTGACCAAAGGGGTGATTCTGTCCGATTCCCTCAGCGGACATTTTCTCATCAAAAATAATGAAAGCAAAAAATTGTTGCTGGTTAACCAAATAATTAGTAAACATGTTTGCAACACCTTTGTGAGAAATGCACCAAGTCGAGCGTGCAGGGTTGCGGCCGCGATAACAGCTTGATGCTTTATTGAAAGGGACTACACCAAGGATTCCTTTTTCCTCGTAAAAGATTTCTTCACGTCGGTTTACCTTAACTTTTTTCTTTTTTTCTTTTCGAGTCGTTGGAAGGTTTTCCAGTTCCGCCTTTAAGTCTTCCAACATCTTCCTATTTTTATCGCTGCGCCACCAGTCGATATTCCTCTTTTCAGGGGAGAGACGTGTACCTTTTTGATGAAATAATTCCAATGTTTCAACTATCTCATCAAGGCTGTATCCATATGTAGATCTTGCCCATGCGAAGTACATCAAATACTTCGGGCCGGTGCGTCCGAATTTAGCTTGAAGGACTTTGGCCATTTGGTCAATTTCATTTTCAACATCAGGAAAGGCTTGTTTAGCTTTGTTTATTCTGTTTTCAAGAATAAGTTCAGCCTGCTCCTTCAGAAACTGCTCAATGAGTAAGTTGTTATCTTGGATTCCTGATGTTTTGATGTAGTTTTGCCACGTTTTGTTGAAGTTCATAGTGAAATTATAACCTTTTTACTATAATTAGTCAATAAAGAAAAGAAAAGGGATAGTTAAAACTGCCTTAAAATCATTTGATTTTGATAGTTATTCTGCGGCCATTGTTTTGTGGCTTATTTAAGACTTGCTTGTGTACTTGTTCATAGAATAGATCCTTGTTGGTTTTTTTGCTTTCTTTAGCATCGATTTTATCCCAAGTAGATCCAGCGTTCTCGTAGTTAGATATCAAAAACTGTTCGAATAATTCACCGACTTCATTTAAATTGTGGATAACATCGCCATAACCTAGACCATCCGGGTGATAATTTGTCTTTGGCATTTGAATAGCGCTAAGGTTATCCGGGCGCCAATATCCAAAAAAATGTTCTGAATACCTGCGGTTTTCCACATTCATACCCACCTGATCGCTGTACTGTTTGAACCCCTTCCCTCTTGTCTCGAACAAGTCTGGGTCTGCCAGAGATGCGACGTGACCAAAAATAACTGCCGTGCTATTGTTAAGCAAGTTTGCTTGTTCGTAGACGTCGGTTTGAGCAATCTCGTTCTTTCTTCTTGCAAGAAGCGAGTGAGGGCTGTTATTGGTTTTAAGAATCGAAGCTTTAGTGGTAGCTGTTAGGGCCACTCTCTCGTTGTTTTGTATAATTTTGTAATCATAATTTTCTACTAGCGCGCGATGGATTTCGATTTTTCTAAGGAGGTTGTCAGAACTCATGGATTCGGCCGTCTTCTTAAGCCAAACAGCCCACTTGTCATTCAGATCTTTTAAAAATACGCTATCTATAGTTTCTGTTTGTTCCCTCAAACATCCATAAAGTTTGTGATTATATTTTGGGTCGAACAATTTGTTCATCGCGACGGACACAGACCAAGAAACACTAATGATGCCTTTTGCTACGGGCACTGTCTGTCCAATTGCTGAACTTGCTTCACTAAAATCACTGTAGGATGGAACCCGGTGTTTAATGTATTCTTTAATATGCTCATATATGCTACCACCACTTTTGCCGCTTGACAGTGTAATTCTTTTTATGAACCAGCACATGTATTCTTTGTCATCGGGCGGTAGGATGAATTTTGGATTCTCAATGCACGCGTGAGGCGCGACACTGAGCATGCTTGATCTCTCTGCAATTCGGGAGGCTTTTGTGAAGATCAAAGACGATGAGTCCTCCAACTCTGCGTCTGTGAAGGTTTTCCACTTTCCGTCTTTCCAGTTTGGAAGATACGGTCCGAGGGTTTCATCATCTGTGCCTCTGTACCCTTTCCCTTTAAGGCCTCTAGTAAAGGCTGCATGTGTAAAGTGTCCGTATATGCCACCTTGCCCGGATGGACGCAATGGCGCCTCTGGCATATTGCCAAATGTTTCTGGAACAATATTGGTTTGGGTCGTGTAGTCTTTGTCACGCCAACTCAGTGCACTAGTTAACTCGGGAGCTGCCACGACTTTGCATGAAATATATGCTAGAGGCTGGTACCTATTGACACGTTCAGAGGTGGACCAGGTATATTTCTGTTTTATTTTTTCGTTAATGGCTGCACAATCCGAGTCAGCGGTTGATTGCAGTTTAGACAAATCAAGCTGACCTACTGCAGAGTTTACGCTCTCTGTGAATTCTTTCTGTCCCCTTGCTGCACCTTGAAATATTTTTCTAATTTCGTTAAGCTCAGATCGGATCTTCTTATATTTTTCAGCGACTGTAGTGATACCCGATGTACTTTTTCTCAGAATTCTTTTTGGTACTTCGTACTCTTCCACCACTTTTGCGCCTGGTGCGATTAGCTTTTTAGCTATGGACGCTGCGTCTAGCTTAGGGTTGTGCCTTTTGATTGCAGCTTCAATAAATTGGGAACAGGACGCTATATTCCCGGAGTTAGAAAATGGATGACGGCGGCCGAATTCGCTATTGCTGCCGTCGGTCCAAGCACTAAGCACATACCGAGTTCCGGTTTCAGAATTTATAACTGGTTCGCCGTCATTATTACACATCGGTCGCCAATGTAGTGCGAACTGGCCATATCGGTGTTGTGGAGGTGTTGGGTTTTTAGAGACCTTTTCGTCAAAAATAATATATGCGAAGAATTCTTGCTTGTTTTTGGCATAGTTGACCGGGTGAGAAGTGCCGCCAGGCTCTAAATTACTTTTATGGGAGATACACCAAGATGATCGACCGGGGTTTCGGCCCCACTTACAATGCGTCTCTTCACTGAAAGGTACCACAGCGGTGATTCCATCCTTGTTATAGTAAATGAATTCACTTGCGGATGCCTTGATCCTTCTCTTTCTTTCACCAGACGTTTCTGGCAGGTCTTCTATTGCTTGCTTTAGGTCTTCTGGGGTTCTTCCTTCCTTCATCCACCAGCCGATACTATTTGCTTTTGAGTTCACAGCTTTTGAGAGCCGTTTACTTTTTTGATGAAACAATATTAATATGTCAAGTGTGTCACTAAAATCAGAGTTATGTGTCGATAAAGCCCATGCAGAGTACATCAAATACTTTGAGCCCGCGTTGCCGAATTGCTCACGGAGGCTATTATACATGTCATCAACTTCGTCCGCGGCATCAGGAAACTTATCTTTAGCTTCTTGTTTTCTGCTTTCTAAAAGAAACTCTGCCTGTTCATTGAGAAATTGCTCAATAAGAAGTTTATTTTGTTGATGTTGTGATTCTTTTAGGAAAGATCTCCATGTACCATAGAACTTCATAGTCAGATAATAACCTTTTTATTATAAATAGTCAATGGGAAAAAGAAAAGGGGGAGTTAAAACTCCCCCGAAATCATTTATTTTCAATAGCCAATAGATAGTATAAGCACTATTTATTATACGTCAACCTTTTATGGAGAAAAAATGAATAATAACAATTTAGTAAAAAACTGGAAAAAGTTTTTGTTAGAACAACAAATGGATGTCATGACCCAAGGAGATGGGGATTCCATCGACTCCGGTATGACTGCGGATCAAATCAGAATAGAAAAAGCACTGATACGAGCAAAGAAAGTAGAAGACTATTGGTCATTGGGTCAAATTCAAGCAAGAAATCGAGAAGCTGCAAAAAAGGCGAAAGAAAAACAAGAAAGAGGCCTCACGAAAGCAGAAAAGGCCATCGATGCCGCGGCAGAAATACTTAAAGAGGGCATAATAATGGCGATGGAATGGTTTAACCCCCTTGATTTTCTATTGAACTGGAAAGACGGTCCACAAGACCTAAAGGATTACCATGAAGACTATATGACTGCCATAAAAGAACTAGACACTCTTAGAATAATTTCGTCATGGCAATGTATGATTGTCACAGGCCTTAGCATGCTGCCTTTGGTAACTAAAGGCAGGAAAATAGGCAAGATCGCGGTGAAAACCACAGAACGGACTGTTGACCTAGGTATAGATACGGCCGTGGCTCTTTTTATACTATTTGCCGAAGGCGCGGTTAAGTTACTTGAGGCAACCGGGGCTGTTGAATTTGAAGGTCACGGTAGAAAGTTGAAACAAATTATTGACAACACCAAAAGAGAAATAGGTTATGAGGGTGTTGACACCACTGGTGCGGGCGATTTTGATGGTGGTGGTGCTAGTGACTCTCTTGAGATTGATCCAGAAAGCCCGGATATGACGAACAGGCCTCGTGGAAGAAATCAATAAAAAAGTTGGATCAACATTATAATAATAGTAAGACCCAAACAGATCATTGTTTTTGTTGTAAACATAGACTCACCTAGTATGACCCAAGTAAGTATTGGAAAAATTATAAGCCCAGCACAAGAAGCAATAAATCTTGCAGACCAAGCTGATCCCGTCTCCTGAACAACAAACTTCCATCCATACCAGAACAAAACAGAAGTTGGTACACCCATTAGAATTGCAGAAAGTAATGGCTTGTCTTTCCAATATTCAGTGAACGACTGCACATTCAACTGAAACCATCCAAGTATCTGGCCAAGTAAGAATAGAAATATTCCCAAATAAATCATTAATGTGTCCAAAGTCCGGAGTTAGCGAGTGGTGCTCTATAAGCCAATTCCGCTGTCTTAGATAAGTCCAAGAGCAAGTGGAATTCCTTTGTCGGCAAATAAAGAGTTTCTACTGTGTTTTCTTCAGCTTGTTCAAAATAATCCAATAGTAAAAGTTCCACAGTTGAAGCCGCCGATCGAAATTCCAAAGCGGCCGTAAGTTCTGCTTGAGAAAGGATAATATTTTTTGCATAATAATCTTCAAGAACACAATCAAGTCTGTCTCTGATTGGTTCAAGGCCTTTATATAATACTCGCAAAACACTTACTTTAATTGGGGTTGTTGCCTTATCCATTACAAGTACTCCAATAAATCTGAGTATCCTCCCAGTTTTTTAGTATAACCCGTTTCAAGATTGTTTGTCAATATGATAGGGACAGTCGTTTGTTTGTGAAATTGTTTGTACTCTTCAAGTATCTCTGGGCGTTCTGTATAATTAAAAAATACATATTCTGCATTCTTGGCCTTACAATAGTCTATTGCTTTTGTACAGAATGGACAAGTTAAACGGCCGATGATTATAAATCTACTAGTCATTTAATAGTCTCTTTCCAGTTGCGTTGCCGCTCAAGGAAGAGTATAGCTGTTCAGCGGAACCGAAGACGATCAAGTCTCGGACGTGGCCACCTTCATTCAACTTTATCAAAGAAAAACTTTCGCCACTATATTGTGAGTTCTCCCTTAAAAGAAAATTACTTGCTCCTTCATAGTCCACAATGGACACAATATTGTTGGAATTAACATATATTCTATCAAGAGAGATTCTTCTCTTGTAACCCTCGTTTTCTACTTTCAACGTCTTAACTTCTACTAACACTTTAAACCCCTAAGTTCTTTAATATAAATGCGCCTATTAAACCTACCACTGTAGTGAAGAGTGTCCAAATCATCCTAGACGAAGTCTTTTTCCATGATTCCAACTCTCTTAATCTAGCATACAAGCCTTGATCCGGATTGTATACTGCCTCTTTTATTTTCCCGATATCATCTGACATCTGCGCTTGCTTGTCACTCATGACATCCATGCCGTTACAGATTCTATCTAGCTTTGATTGTAACTCTAAATTATAGTCTTGTTGTTCCACCATTGCAGGGCCCTCCGCAATAGTAAGTAGTTTTTACTGGTGTACAATACTATGATTCGTTAACAAAAGTGTTCCCGCTACAGATACCGCGTTCTTAAGGGCACATCTGGTAACTTTTGCCGGATCTAGAACTCCCTCTTTCTTCAGATCTTGTACTTCACCATTTGCAAAATTAATCCCATCGAAGCCGGCTAGATCTTGTACGCGGATCATAGTCACTTCTGGTGAAAGGCCTGCGTTTGTAGCCATAGTCTTAAGAGGTGCCTCTAGGGCCCTCTTAAAAATAGAAAGCGCGCAGGATTGCTCCTCAGTAGCAAAATTAGGATTAATTGAATTGGATACACGAAGAAGGGTCATCCCGCCTCCTGGTACGATTCCCTCTTGCTGTGCCGACTTTACCGCTTCTAGAGCATCTTCAATACGATGCTTCTTCTCTATCATCTCTACCTCAGAAGAAGCGCCGACACGGATAATAGCAACGCCAGAAGAGAGACGAGTAACACGTTCCTGGAGCCGTCCCGCTTCATGGATATCATCAGTCTGTTGTATTTCGACTTTGACTCTCTCAATAGTCTCATCAACTTTTTCATAGTCTCCTTCACCATCTACAACAGTTGTGCTGTTTTTGGTGATCTCCACACTAGCAGCTTTTCCAAAATCAACTAAAGACACATCTGCTAGGCTGTGTCCCATCGACTGCTGAAAAAACTTTGCGCCTGTTGAGATCGCAAGGTCACTCATGATAGACCTTCTCTCCTCTCCATATCGAGGGGCCTTCACTGCGGCGACCTTCATTGATCCGCGCATAGTATTCATAATTAGTGCAGCCAAAGCCTGACCTTCCACTTCTTCCGCAACTATTACGAACGGACGGTTCTCTCTTGCCGCTATTTCAAGGGCCGGCAAAATCTGATTAACTTGCTCAATTCTTGAGTCTGTAATGAGAAACATCGGTTCATCATATCGACAAGTCGATCTTCGCTCATCTGTTACAAATGCTGTCGCAGCGTATCCACTGTCAAATCGAAAACCCTCTACCAGATCTAGGCTTGTCTCTAGAGATCTTGCGGCCTCAATTGTTATAGAACCATTCTTACCGACCTTATCAACGGCAGTGGCAACAAGGTTACCTATCACTTCATCATTGTTAGCGGAGATGGTGGCAATATGTCTTACATCGTCCGCAGATGAGATTGGTTGTGCTATCTCAGCAATAACTTCTACTGCCTCGCCCAGGCACTGCTCCAGCCCTCTTCTAATTTCGATTGGTGACGTACCCGAAGCAATATACTTATTCGCCTGATTTAAGATTTCTCTAGCTAATACCGTGGAAGTGGTAGTTCCATCTCCCGCTTCTGCATTTGTCATTGAAGATACTTGTTTGACAACCTCCGCTCCTGCGTTGACATGCGGATCTTCAAAATTTACATTTTGAGCCACTGTAACCCCGTCCTTTGTCACAAAGGGCCTACTGTCCTTCTGGTGAATAAGAACATTTTGTCCTTTAGGTCCGAGTGTTGTTGCTACGTAATCCGCAAGAGTGTTTACGCCTTCAAGAACCTTGTTGCGGAGTTCAGGTCCATGGCTGAGTTGTGTGGTCATTATGCCTCGCTTTCATTGATATATATATTATAGC